>Ga0067045_1028306_pt1 | contig 36590 bp, 26 predicted proteins | sample TerdegcTABiofilm_FD_59184 | JGI IMG/M metagenome (GOLD analysis project Ga0067045, IMG submission 59184) | Combined Assembly of (Gp0054472, Gp0054536) Wastewater bioreactor microbial communities from Singapore -Terephthalate degrading...
AGGTTTACCGGCCGAAATTGCCGCCCGCCGCAAACAATACGAATATTACCGCAACCAATTATTGACATTCTCAGAAATAAAAACACCCCATGCCGCAAACAATGAAAACCAATCATAAACGTACCATGCCAACCGATGGTGTTGCCATGCATTGCATGGGTGCGTTGCATCGTATCGGGGCGTTGTATCGCATCGGGGCGTTGCACCGTATCGGGGCATTGCATTGCATCGGGGCGTTGCATCGTATCGGGGCGTTGTATCGTATCGGGGCGTTGCATCGTATCGGGGCGTTGCACCGTATCGGGGCGTTGTATCGTATCGTAGAGACGTTGCATTGCAACGTCTCTACGGATTACGGTTACGGGGGTTATTACGGGGAACATCATGGGAGGCATCATGGGGGACACCATGGTTCCCGATATGGTTGACGATACGGTTGGTATGGTAGGTTTATCCGGTTATACAACAACATAATAAAACACCAAAACGTAAAACGTAAAAAAAATATGACCCGATATCGCAATAAATACCGAATTGAATCTACCCGGTTGCGGGGTTGGGATTATCGTTGGGATGGATATTATTTTATTACCATTTGCACCAAAAACCGCCAACATTTTTTTGGCGAAATTGCAAATGGCGTGATGGTATTGAATGAAACGGGTCAGGTGGTTCAAAAATATTGGTACGAAATTCCATTGCATTTCCCCCATGTACAATTGGATGCATTTGTGGTAATGCCCGACCATATTCACGGAATAATGATATTGCAATCTACCTTTGATAATCGTTGTAACAATAAATCAACCAACGGTGATGATGCGGAACCCAATTTTTATTCGCGAATATCGCCCAAACCCCAATCGTTATCCACCATTATCCGGTCGTATAAATCCATTTGCACCAAAATGATAGGCGTGCCCATCTGGCAATCGGGTTTTTACGAACATATTATTCGCAACGAACCATCGTTACAGAAAATTCGTAATTATATCATAAACAATCCCACCATGTGGAATGACGATGAAAACAGTGTAAAAAAATAAATATATATGACCGACAGCCATCGATACAATCTTGTTGCGCAAAACCCTGAAAGCACGGTAGTGGCAGAATTCACGCCCACCTATCGTACGGAAAAGAATTACCAGAGCGAAGCCGAATTGGAGCAGGTGTTCATTGAACAATTGCAGCAACAGGGTTATGAATATCTGTCCATAAAAACCGAAACCGATTTAATCCAAAATTTACGCCTGCAGTTAGAAATACTCAACAGCTACCGGTTTACCGATAACGAATGGCAACATTTCTTCATTTCGGAAATTGCCAATTCCAATCATAGCATAACCGAGAAGACAGCCACCATACAGGAGGATTACATCAAGATTCTGAAACGCGACGATGGTACCACCAAGAATATTTACCTGATTAATAAGCAAAACATTCACGACAACTGTTTGCAGGTCATCAATCAGTACAGCACCGATGCGGGTCAACGGAAAAATCGATATGATGTTACGATACTGGTAAATGGCATTCCACTGGTTCATGTGGAGTTAAAACGGCGAGGCATTGCCATTCAGGAAGCATTTAACCAGATAAACCGCTACCAGCGCGAGAGTTTCTGGTCAGGGACCGGATTGTTTGAATATGTGCAAATCTTTGTAATATCCAATGGCACGCATACCAAATATTACAGCAATACAACACGGTATCAGCATATCAAAGAGACAACCGAAAGAACCGGTAAAAAAGGCAACCGCACCAGCAACAGTTTTGAGTTTACCAGCTGGTGGGCCGATGCTAACAATAAGCCTATTCCCGATTTGATGGATTTTGCCAAAACCTTTTTTACCAAACACACGTTACTCAATATCTTAACCCGTTACTGCGTATTCACCGCCGAAAGGTTGCTGCTGGTGATGCGTCCCTATCAGATTGTGGCCACAGAGCGCATTTTGAATAAAATACTGGTAAGCACTAACTACAAGAAGCTTGGCACCATTGAAGCAGGCGGTTATATCTGGCACACCACCGGGTCGGGAAAAACGCTGACCAGCTTTAAAACAGCGCAGTTAGCCAGCAAATTGCCCTATATAGATAAAGTGCTGTTTGTGGTCGACCGCAAAGACCTCGACTATCAAACCATGGTGGAATACGATAAGTTTGAAAAGGGTGCAGCCAACAGCAATACCAGTACGGCCATTCTGAAAAAGCAACTGGAAGACCCCAATGCCCGTATTATCATAACCACCATTCAAAAGCTTGAACGGTTTATCAATGCCAATAAAGGCCATACCATATTCAACGGGCATGTTGTTCTGATTTTTGATGAGTGCCACCGCTCGCAGTTTGGCGAGATGCATGCAAAAATCACCAAAGCGTTTAAAAATTACCATCTCTTTGGATTTACCGGCACCCCCATTTTTGCGGTCAACGCGCCAACCAATGGCCGATTTAACCTCAGAACCACCGAGCAGGCCTTTGGCGAAAAGCTCCACACCTACACCATTGTAAATGCTATAGCCGATAAAAATGTATTACCCTTTAAGGTGGACTATGTTTCCACCATGCGCGAAGCCGAGGATATCGAGGATAAAAAAGTAAGCGATATCGACCGCGAAAGAGCACTTCTAGCCCCCGAGCGTATTTCTAATATCGTAAAATATATTCTTGAGCATTTCGACCAGAAAACCAAACGCAATAGCTATTACAAGATTAAAGAACGTCGGTTGAACGGGTTTAACGCCATTTTTGCGGTTACTTCCATCGAGGCTGCAAAAATGTATTATGCCGAGTTTAAAAAGCAAATGGCACAATTGCCCGGCGATAAGCGGCTGAAAGTGGCACTTATATACAGCTTTGGAGTAAACGAAGACCTGGATGGAATAATAATAGATGAAAATCCCGAGGACACCACCGGACTCGACCAAAGTTCACGTGATTTTTTAGAGGCAGCGATTAAGGATTACAATGCCATGTTTGGCACCTCATACGACACATCGTCCGATAAATTTCAGAATTATTACAAAGACCTCAGCCTGCGGGTGAAAAAGCGTGAAGTGGATTTGCTGATTGTAGTAAACATGTTCTTAACCGGTTTTGATGCAACAACACTGAACACACTTTGGGTGGATAAAAATTTGCGTTATCACGGATTGCTTCAGGCATATTCACGCACCAACCGAATTTTAAACACCATTAAAACCTTTGGGAATATAGTATGTTTCCGCAATTTAGAAAAAGCCACCAACGATGCCATTGCCCTCTTTGGAGATAAAGAGGCACGAGGGGTCGTGCTGCTAAAATCTTATAAAGATTACTATGAGGGTCATAATGAAGGCGAAAGAGAGGTGAAAGGCTATAAAACACTCATTGAGGAGTTGCAGGCGAAATTTCCGCTTGATTCAAACATTACAAGCGAAAAGGATAAAAAAGATTTTATCAAACTGTATGGTGCTATTCTGCGGCTAAAAAACATTTTATCTACTTTCGATGAATTTACCGGTAACGAAATCCTATCGGAACGCGATTTCCAGGATTATCATAGCATGTATATCGATTTGTATAACGAGTTCCGCAAAACCGATGATGGTGAAAAAGAGGTAATCAACGATGATTTGGTGTTTGAAATGGAACTCATTAAACAGGTGGAAATCAATATCGATTACATACTGGAACTTGTCAAAAAATATCACCAGGATAATGTTAAGAATAAAGAAATCTTAGTGGATATTAACAAGATTATTGATTCGAGCATTTCGCTGAGAAACAAGAAGGAACTGATAAACCAGTTTATAGCCTCGCTCGACCCGGCTTCTGTAATTGATGATGCATGGCAACAATTTGTAGAACAAAAAAGAAGAGAGGAGTTAGACACGATTATCAGCCAAGAAAATCTGAATTATGATAAAACGTATAAGTTTATTCAAAACGCTTTTAATAATGGTTTTATTCAAGAAAGTGGTACCGACATAGCGGAAATATTACCGCCCATATCGCGTTTCACCCCTGATGGTCAAAGGACCAAGAAGAAAGAGTCTGTTTTAAAGAAACTCCATCAATTTTTCGATAGATATTTTGATATATCTGACAAAAAAATTTCAACCCGGAATCCTCAATTAAATGACAATGAATAACTTAGCGATGAAAGAATTAACAAGTTAATAAGAATTACGTTGGTTTTAATTCCCTCTAACTATCCTAATGTTTTCAGAATGTTATTATTTCAAGGATAAAATTCATCCTATCTCCCAGGGCGTTTAAGGAACTCTATCTACTTCTTCAGGTAAAAAATAAGATCAACAATTACGATAGTGTAGTATAAATTCCCGTTGTTATTTTTCTGCGGCTGCTCTCAAGTCTTCAAGATTCTTTTTAACGCCTGTCTCCAGGTTTTTCTGGAAATAATTTCTAAATAACCAGGGGAATACTCCCTGAAGGCTTTCTTCGACGGTAACCAGTGTTTCATTACCCTTCCGGGTAAAATACCAGTTGTGTATTGCATAAGCACCCCAGGTTTTACCCGTCCATCCAAACATGACCATGGGCGAGCAGGTGTGAATTTTCGATTGGAATGTCAGTCCGTCGGCTTTCCATCTAAATTCCATTCCTTCCTGAATATCTCCAGAAACTCTTGCTTCGGTCACAGCTTTTTGCCAATCAGGCCATTTTGAAATATTGGTAAGTACATCCCAGACTTTTTCTACAGGCGCTTGGATTATTATTTGGTCTCTTGCTATTACGGGGGCATTTGTGTTAATCGGAATTTTCATGGGGTCTCCGGTTTTAGAAATGTAATTATGAAATGAAAAGTATTGGAAGATATATAATACTGATCCAAACAAAAGAAGAAGAATTATTGCTGCAATGAGTTTTTTCCAGATTTTCATGTTCTCCTTTTTTAACGAACAATGAAAGGAACACTCAACTCATCCAAATGTTTTTGTACTCCTTCAAAAAACAAAAATTCCCGCTTAGCCTACAGAAGGTTTAGAAATCCAGATTTATCCTAGCGTTTTCATTGTAATGAATATCTACAATTTGCAATTTCAACCAATTCCAGTCTCCGGCTTCCAGTTTCCAGGTGGCTGTGAGCCGGGAGGGGACCCTGATGCCTTCAAACCACATGTATTCTTCGGCCTGTATAACCCATTCGTATCGTCGGGCTTCGGGTGTATTCTCCTTGTAACGCAAGGCAGAAAATTTCAAAAAATCGCCATCACTGTTAAAATAAAATACTCCGCTACCGGAGGTGCCGTTGTAGGTCATGGTAGCCTTTGCACTGTTTTCATCGAGGGGTTCCCAGGCGATGTAGGGGCTCAGCGCCAGCGAAGGGAACCATACAATTTCGCCCAGATAACGCTGCAAGGTGCCCTCATCAAGTTTGTTTCCTTTTTCGTTCACAACCGGGATCAGTGAATTGACTTTTATGAGCATCTGCCCTTTACCCTTTTCAAATTTGTCTCTTCCGCTGAAATGAAGCCAGGATTTCATTTTAACATCCACCACCCAAATAAATGCTGGCGGGTAGAGAGCTGTATATTGAACAGCAGTGGCCGGCAACCAGTTTTGTTGCTCGGGTTTCATCTTCATCTCCGCCCTCTGAACCACCTTCCCAAGATAAATATGTGGCTTTCCGAGTATTCCCGAGTGATGTAACCACCTTCTGACAGGCTCAGGCAAATCCTGAATGTCGCTTTCCGATACCACGGCAGAATCAGAAGGATTAATGCTACTCACCAGCCCCGAAATTTCCTCTTTTACCATAGACTTAAATTGGTGTTGCCCATATAAAAATATTGATATACAAAGAATTACAATATTAGGGATAGTACCGAAGCGGGCATCTTTCCAAAAGGCAATAATCAAAACTTGTGATACGACTACAGCCAGCAGACCTATTACCCATGCGTATTCATTTTCAACGAAATAAAGGATTCCAAAGGCAAGGAAAAGCAACAGTGCTGTAAGCCACAACAACCCCCATGTTTTAGAAATGGGCAGGGTAAGTTCCTTTATCTCGCTTATTCCCCAACCTTTAAGAAAGCCCAGCAAATGGATAAGGCCATGAACAAAAACAACGACCAGTAATACAGTTTTCATGACATTCGTTTGTGTTAATCAATCTATTGCTTAAAAACGCTTACAGGGTTTCAAAAGGCATTCAATAAAGAATGAATAGTGAAGAAATCCCTAAAGAAAAGACAAAGGTAAAATATGTTACCAAGGAAGTAACTATATTTATAAGCGAAAGCAAAACATTGGGTGTGCAGGTACCTTCCCGGCCCGACTGAATATGTCAATTACTCTTCAAGGATGCGGCCGGCAATGTATCTTCTCCATTTCTCAATCAGCTCAATAAAATAATCAGGCAGTGGAGCTTCGAAAAAGACTTGTTTACCCGTTGCGGGATGGGTAAATCCGAGGGTACGGGCATGCAAGGCCTGTCCGGGCAGTAGGGCAAAACAGTTTTCGACAAATTGTTTATATTTATTAAAAACGGGGCCTTTAAGTATTTCCCGGCCCCCGTAGGCTGTGTCGCCAAAAAGCGGATAGCCGATGCTGGCAAAATGAGCCCTTATCTGGTGTGTACGTCCGGTCTCCAGTTGACAATCTACCAGGGTGGTATAGCCCAGCCGTTCGATAACTTTATAGTGGGTGACGCTGTGCCGCCCTTTTTCCGGGTCTTGCCACACGGTCATCACCCGGCGGTCGCGCGGACTACGACTGATATATCCCCTGATGGTGCCTTCTTCTTCCGGCAAATCGCCCCATACCAGTGCAGTATAATTGCGTTGAATGCTATGTTCGAAAAATTGCCTGGCCAATATGGCCTGGGCCAGTTCATTGGATGCCACAACCAATAAACCGGAGGTATCCTTGTCGATTCTGTGTACCAACCATGGCCGCATGGGCTCACCCTCGCGGTCAGTTTTTCCAAGAAAATGATACAACAGAGCATTCACAAGCGTTCCGTTATAGTTGGCATACGCAGGATGTACCACCATGCCCGCGGGCTTGCTGACAATCAACACATCCTCATCTTCAAAGACAATATTCAGGGGAATATTCTCGGGCAGGTTTTCAGTCTCGCGCGGTGGGCCAGGCAGTAAAATGGAAATGACATCTCCGGGTTTGACGCGGTAATTGGGTTTTACAGGTTTTTCGTTTACCCTGATATTTCCCGCATGTGCAGCGTTTTGCACCTTGTTTCTGGAGACATTCTGAATTTTGCCAGTCAAATATTTATCGATGCGCAACAGGCTTTGTCCCGGATCTACCGTAAAGCGAAAGTGTTCGTACAGTTCTTCCTGTATATCGCTGTCAGGTAATAAATTGTCTACCATCAACGCTTGATTATCAATTTAGTAGTTCCGGCTATGCTTCTGTCGGGAAGTACTACCCTGAGCAGGTACATTCCATCAGGTAATTCAGGAATTGCAAGGGTTTCCTGAAGCGATGTACGGTAAACCAATTGCCCGCTCAACCCATAAATTTCTACGGTGGCCTGAGAGGGCTGACCGGGTACCATTATATTTAGTTCGTTGCCTGTCAGTGGATTGGGGCTTACCAACAAATGGCCGGTTTTCATCACAGGTTTTACATTTCCGGGAAGCGCCCTGCCTACTACCGGCCTGATCATGAGCGAACCGGCATACTGCGAAGTCCGCCACATCCCATCCACATTAAACAGGTTATTCTTTCTATTGTCGCGCGAAAGGTCGAATCCCACATTCAGGTTGTCGTTGGTAGTATTCATCCATCCTAAAAAGAAAGCATTGCGCACTACTACGGTTTTTTGGAGGACGAAAGTCTGGAAATCGTGGGGAAATTGGCTGAAGTCAGGTCTGACAATAGAATCGTAAAGCAATTTTCCCGGCTGGCCATTGTTATCTTCCCAAACGAGCAAATGAAAATACTGTTCGTTGGATTTGGAATGGGTGGGATTGAAGAATATTTTCACAGCTCTCAGGGTATCTTTGATATTCAGGGTATATCTGACGGCAGCCATGGCTCCGGCAGGAGTAACTCCGTATCCGGCTTCGGGTGTACCATCGTCGTAAGCGAAATAATTGCGAAACGACTGCGTAAATTCAAGTGTATCGAATAGTCTGTCGTTGGGGGTATAATCACCCACAATCACATGCCTGATAATAAAATCGGCCGAATCTTTAACGCCCAGCGGATCGATGGGTAGGATGCTGGTGATGCGTGGACGGGCATAGGGTTTATATTTAACATAACCAGAATCGTAAACCGGATATACGGCATAGCCCCCTCCTGTATAAGAAGAAATCTTCTGGTAAGCGGCATCGTAAACGGTGTACCCGTAATTGCAGGGATGCGCAACTACATCGAGATTGGAAATGACGGCAAAGAGGGTATCATTCATTTCGCGTGTGGGGTCGTTGCTGTAGTGGGTGTAAGGCATGCTGTGGTAATTTTTGAGCATGGTAGAGCTTACATCCACAAAACCCAGGTCGCGGAAAGTAGAGTCGAAGCGATGTCTGTTTTTGTTAAGGTACACATAATCAATGTTCCACTGGTCCATGCTGCTCTGCCACGAAGGGAGGATATTGTTGGCCAGGCTGGCATAGGCTGTAAACTTGAAGCGAAAGCCGTTATGGTAATATTTGGCGCTGTCGGCAATCCAAATATTCACAAATCCCCAGTTTTTACCTGTCTTCACACGAAAAGTGTCGAGGGGCATTCCGGGAGCTGCCCAGATACGATTCCAGATACCTTCGGCAGGCGAATAAAAGTAAAGGATAAGAGAATCAAATTTTTGGGGAGGATTACCTTTTCCCTGTGGCTGATAGAAAAACGAAAGATAAAGTGAATCGGATTTGCGAAGCGGGCGGGGTATGGGAGTGAACACCGAATCGAGACGGATAGGCTGACTGGTAAGATGATCAGCTTCGAAGGCCGTATAAGTGGCATTTTTATAGATGTGTCCGGTAGAATCAAGAGCATCGAAGGTAGCCACTCCGTAATTGGGCGGTAAAAAGGCAAAACTCTGGCTGATAAGCACATGGTTGTCGCTCCAGTGACGTTCATCGGGATAGGGCCCCCCTTTGCGAAAATCGTCAAAAAAAGGAATTTGTATGGGGGTGGCGATAGTAACAGATTTCAACCGAGGCTGAAGGAAAGCTTTTCCTACCTCAACGTTGTAGGTGGCAGGCGACAAAATCTCCTGAGCTCCGGCTCCAAGAGCACCTATAATAAAAATCAGAAATATGAGTTTTCGAATCATTGGCCTCATTTTAAAATTCGGGTTCCTGATTAGTTGTATCGCTTGCTGCAGACTTGCGTAAGCGATCCAGTTCTTTAGCGTTTTTTACCTTGCCATAAACCAGGCTTACACTACTGCCCGGGCTCAAAACCGCACCGGGGCCGGGTTGCTGACGGATAACCCTTGCCGAATCTAAAGGGATGTCACCCTGAAGGCTTGTGCGGCCAACGTTTAATCCCTGACGAAAAAGCGCATAGGGGGCTTCAGAAACCGGTAAACCAATGACATCAGGCACAGACACTGTAGAACCTCCTTCGCCCTCCTCTACCATGATGACGATTTTCGAATTTCGGGGTATCATCTCCCCTGCCCTAACTGTTTTGGTGCCAATACGCTGCCCGGCTACTGAATTAAAAAACGGGCCCGGGACATAGGAAACATAGTCAATTTTCAGGCCTGCCTGCATCACCGTCTCAACAGCCTGGCGCAAAGAAAGCTCTCTGAGATTGGGCATGGGTACATAATCGGGGGTAGAAGAAGAAATGGTGACGTAAATCTTTCTACCGGTCTTTACCCCGGTATTACCCGCCGGGTCCATCACCAATATGGTACCAGGTTGGCGAGATTCGTCGTAAAGTGAGTCGATGACAATGACCTTCAGGTCTTTTTCATCGGCATATTGCACAAGCTCCTGAAGAGGCTTTCCAACAAAGTCGGGCAATAAGATAAATTGCCCATGACGGGTGTATAGTTTCAGCAGCTGAATAGTCAGCCAGAAAATGGCCACCGAAACTATAGCCATGAGCAGCAGCTGTTTAAAAAAGAGTTTGGTTCTCAAAAATTCAGACCACTTCATCGATACTTCATTTGGTGAGGGCCGGGTTTAAAACTTGTAAAAACGCCATTTATTGCCCCCAGCCGGCAAATTTACTAAAAATGTATGTGCCTGATGGCTGGTCACAAAATAGAAAGCCTGAAAGGTTTTTATAATTTCGCACACCAAAGCAACCATGTATGAAAAAACTCAATATAGCAGTCACAGGCGGTGGAAACTCAGGAGAATACGATATTTCAGTTAAAAGTTCGCAGCGTGTTGCTTCTTTGCTCGACCAGAGGAAATACAATGTTTATCTTATACTTATCAGGGGGAAGGAATGGGTCTATCAGGACGCACAAGGACAGGTTTATCCAGTGAATCTAAACGATTTCAGCTTGTGGCTGAACCAGGAAATAATTCACTTCGACCTGGTATTCAATGTAATACATGGTACTCCGGGTGAAGACGGAAAATTGCAAGGCTATTTCGAAATGCTGGGCATCAGGCATACCTCGTGCGATAGTATTACCTCAGCACTTACTTTCAATAAAAGCTTTTGCAATAAGGTGGTGAGTAGTTATGGGGTGAAAACTGCCCAATCGCTGCATCTGAATCGCCCCGGAGTTATTTCTCCCGAAGAGATTTTAAAAACACTGCGGTTGCCTTTTTTTGTTAAGCCCAATTGCGGGGGAAGCAGTGTAGGCATGAGCAAAGTGCATACTCCCGAAGAACTGTTACCTGCCCTTGAACTGGCATTCAAACACGACCGGGAGGTGCTTATTGAAGAATACATCAAAGGGAGAGAAATTACCTGCGGTGTATATTCCAGGAATGGAAATCCTGTGGCTTTACCGCTGGTAGAAGTAGTAAGTAAAAAAGAATTTTTTGATTTTGAAGCCAAATACACCGAAAACATGGCCGACGAGATTCTGCCTGCTCCCATAAGCGAAGAGTTATCTCAGAGATGCCAGGAAACAGCCAGAATGCTTTATTCAAAACTCAACTGCAAAGGAGTGGTGCGATTCGACTTCATTCTTTCTGACGGAGAATTCTGGTTTCTGGAAGTAAATACTGTTCCCGGAATGACTTCGGCTTCCATTGTCCCAAAGATGGCCCGCCATGCAGGCATGGAACTTCCTGATTTTTATGATTTATTGATTGAAGAAGCCCTCAAGGGTTAATTGATCAGCCTTTATTTCCCGGTTGATAATACTTCTTCAAAAAATCAGCCATTTTTCGGATCGCTTCCCCCCTATGACTGATGGCATTTTTCGTGGATTCATCCATTTGCGCAAAGGTAATATCATAATCCTCAGGGACAAAAAGCGGGTCATAGCCAAATCCGTGAGTACCTGCTTCGGTTTCGAGCAAGTGTCCTTCAACCTTTCCTTCGAATAAATATTCCCTGCCTTCAATGATTAAGGCCACGACGGTGCGAAACCTTGCCCGACGGTCAGAAATACCTTTCATCTCGGAAAGAAGTTTTCGGATATTGTCGGCAAAAGCGCATCCTTCTCCTGCATAGCGTGCGCTGTAAACTCCAGGCCTTCCCCCCAGGGCATATACTTCCAACCCTGTATCGTCGGCAAAACAATCTTTTTGCAAATGATTGTAAATAAACCATGCCTTCTGTCGGGCGTTAGCCTCGAGGGTGTCACCCTCTTCGGGAATTTCTGTTTGGAGATTAAAATCGGCCAGGCTTCTCACAATGGCCAATCCGTTCAAAATTGCGTATACTTCTCTAAGTTTATGTAAATTATTTGTAGCAAAAACGAGTACGGGTAACTTAGTCATTTTTAGTTCAATGCTTGATTCAGGTTATCTTTTTATCTGTGTTCCGCTATTGGGCGCGGTGGTTTTGAGCAGAGGATTCAGACGCCAGAATTCCCAATCAACCCGGCTTTCCGCTATTTCCTGCCATTGCTCGGGCATTGCAGCAAAAAGATTGCAGGAGAGCAACGACTCGAGAGAATCGACGGATAAAACATAGTATTCCATGGGAAGGCGAGAACTTTCGTTAGGAATTACAAAGGCGACTCCACGTGCCGTATGATGGTAAACAGCCACAAGGGCTTTATAAAAAGCACCGGGTACAGCAACTTTTCCCTGACCAATATATCCTTTAAAGTTTGCAGGCACAGGCCCCGTCACAATGAGCAGGGTATCGTAGCTGGCAGCCCATTGGCGCACCTGGTCTTCGAGCTTTTTCCAAATTCCGCGGTTAAAACCAGGTTCCTGAGGTGTCATATTGGTAAAATAAAAAGATTCGCTCATAACTTCAGGGTCCCAGGCCATATCAGCCGCCGGAGCCAGATGACCACGGTCGTATCCGCTGGATTTGTAATCGGCATTGGTAGCCGAAAACTGAAGGGGAATAAACGGATCGGGCCGAAAATCATTCGAGCGACGCGCGTTCTTTTGCATCCGCTCAGGAACGAGGTAATACGCCACCCAGACCGGAATTTTCAGACCAGGGTCGTATGAAACTACATATCCTTTGTGCTTCAGCGTTATATCTGCAGCGCATTCCCGGGAAGGTAAGCACCATACATCAGGTTGGCTGTACAACTGTCCGCAGGACAACCCTAGCGCCCAAAACAGAAGACTGAGCAATAATCCGTTAATTTTCATGGCATGCAAAATTAGATAATTAAGCTTAGTCCTTTAAACACCAATCAATGGTAGGCATATTCCATGAAGCAAGAAATTCATTGGCCTTAGAAAAATGGCGACATCCTAAAAAGCCCGTATGCGCAGAAAATGGCGATGGATGGGGAGCTTCCAGGATAAGGATATTATTGTTTGCCGGAATTATTTCTTTCCATTGTCGCGCGTGATTACCCCATAAGAAAAAAACCATGGGTTGCTTAAGGTTGCACAAATACAGAATGACAGCCTGAGTAAAATGTTCCCAACCCAAACGTTGGTGAGAGCCTGGTTTGCCTTCTTCCACTGTCAGAACAGCATTTAGCAACAACACTCCTTGCATTTCCCAGGCCTCCAGGCAGCCATGGGATGGAGGAGAGATACCCAGATCGTTTTCAAGTTCCTTGAAAATATTGCGTAAAGAAGGTGGAATTTTCACTCCATGGGGCACAGAAAAAGCTAATCCATGGGCTTGCCCTGCACCATGGTAGGGATCCTGACCCAAAATCACCACCTTAACCTGGTCAGGGGATAGACGATGAAAAGCCCTGAACACCTGGTTTTCATCAGGAAACACTGTTGATACTTTGCGTCGCGCAGCTACATCATGCAATAACCGGGGAAACCAGGTTTGTTTTCTAAGCCCGGAAAATAAAGGTTTCCATTTATCGTTTATCTGCTTATCAATCTTATACATGCTAAAATGTTAATAACTTTAATGGCTATTGTGGAAAAATCCAGATAAGAAAATTAAGAAACTACATAATCATGCGTTACTTTTGCATGGAGCCTTAAAAACACAAAATACGTATCTTTGTGCGCTAAAAAGCATTGTAATTCTTTTAATCAAACACCTCAGGCGATGAAAAAATCTGTTAACAGAACACACATACTGAAAGGCTTGGCCCTGCTGGTGATTATGGTGGCTGCCCTCATAGTTTCTTCTTGTAAATCGCAAGAGAACTGTGCCGCTTATGGAGAAGCCAAGAACTACCAGATAGAAAAGAAACATTAGAATTCTCGCACAGCATTGGACTACTTTCAGTGATTTTAAGCACAAAAAATACGGGGGCTGCTGACGCAGCCCCCGATTTATTTGTTCACTTTCAGACATTTATCTGTCGATAATCAATTTTTGCACAAGTGTTTTCCCAGGCAAAATAGCTTTAATCATAAATATTCCGCCTGGAATTTCCGATACATCAAGTTTCAAAGGCTGACCTGTGATATTTAAAGTCTGATTGAAGACTTCGCGACCCAGCAGGTCAACAATCTGCAGTCGGGCCTGTCCTGAAATTCCTGTAGGTAAAACTACTTGGATATAAGTTTTTGCAGGATTGGGATAAACCCTGAAACCTTCTTTACCAGCATTATCAATACCTACACCACTTTGAGTTGTAAACGAGAATGCAGGGCTCCATTGCGAGGTATCGCCATTGGCTGCCACGCGCATACGCCAGTAGTAAGTGGTATTTTCGTCGAGTTTATAAGGTGAACGATATTTGGTAAGAGTATCACCAATATCAAGGCTTATAAAACCATCGGGGAATGAAGGATCTTTGTCGTACTGCAATTGGAAAAAGCTCACTCCCGTCATTTTTTTCCAGGTAAATTCAGGTTGTACACTTACCTCCGTGGCACCATTTGCAGGTGTTTGTAGGATAGGATAAGCAATGACTGTAAATGAGCGGGCTTCGCCCCAACTGGAGGTATCCGTTGCATGCCTGCCCCTTACTCTCCAATAATACTTAACGCCAAAAGTAATTCCGGAAGGAACAACCGAATTCTTATCGGTAACAAAATGGAGGGGTTCGTCAAAATCAGGGGTCACCGAGAGCTCATAATCATATTTGGTAATCCCGTTGTATGCATTCCATTTAAGTTCTTGGTCAATCTGAACGGGATTAGCATTATTTGCGGGTTCTTTCAGCTGGATGGTATCGAGAGTACGAAAATACCAGGTATCGCTCCATTCACTGGTATCCGCATCATTAATAGCTCTTACCTTCCAGAAATACTTGGTTCCAAATTTGAGCTTGGGAGTAGGAACTTTAAATTTCGTTCCTTCCACCAGGCCTGAATAGGCATCAGGACTGTCAAAAGAATTCTGAGTATCAAGAATATAATTGAAATAAGTGTTACCTGTCACCTGATTAGGCCCAATTAGGTTTTTCCATTCAAGATTTACCACCGGGGCCTGGTTTTTATCTTTATTTTTAGGAGACTTATTTTCCAACTTGGCAAAAGTGGTAAACTTGCGGGTAGCTGACCAGTACGAAGAATCACCGGTACCCATATCAAAGGCTTTTACCCTCCAATAGTAGGTGGTAGCATAATGCAGGTTGGCCATTTTTACAGAGGTAACAAATTCAGTCCAGAAATACTGCGGACTTGTGAAATTGATATCATCATCCACAGCGAGCTTATATTTTATAATACCCACCCCTGTAACAGCATTCCAGCTGAGAGTTACATCGGGCATTTGATTGGTTGCGTTGTCAAGAGGCGAAGCCAGCGTGGGAGTATATATCTTCGGCTGGGCAAACGCTGTAAAAGAAACAAGCAACAGCAGAATACTTAAAAGTTTTTTCATAGTATGATGTTTTTTGTTCATTTCAGAATATTACCTAACAACGACAAATTTCCCTGTTAAAAGGTTTTTCCCGCTGATAACCCTCAAGATGTAAGTACCCCGGGGCAGATTTGAAGCATCCATCCCAAAGGTATTTAAACCTTGTTGGCCATCAAATTTTTCACGGGCAACTACCTTGCCACTAAAGTCGTATATTTCGGCAACAACCCCTTCGGGTCTTTCCATAGTAAGGTTAAACAACAGGTCATCTTTTACCGGGTTAGGATAAATCCGGATGACATCTTTGGATACTACCTCCTGTCCGGGGTTTTCAGGAATACCAACAAAGGCTTCTGAGACGTAGATTCCACGACCATAAGTAGCTGCATAAATTGCTCCATAATTGGAAAGGGCTGGGTAATATTGTCCGGGAATGTTGGGGTCACCGGAGGGAACAAAAATACCACCGCCGTTGGTAATCTGTTGCTTAAGCATTTTAACAGGAACGCTGCCCATGGGACCGCTGTCTTTCACCCAATTACCAGAGGCTACATCGGTTGAAGTGTAAATACCATATTCAGTGCCCAGGATGGCCAAATTTCCATCATTCATCTCCAGCAGCGAAGAATAGACAGGTGCCTTTGGCAGATTACCTTGTACCGAAACAAAGGTGGGCAATGAGTCGAGAGCATTGGTAACATTGAAAACATAGTCGTTCAAGCCATACGTGGCAAGAGTAACAATAATATGTTTAGGATCTTTCTGATCAACAGCAATGGAACCAATGCTGGCATTGGGGAATGATTTAATAAGCTGAGTAGAAACAACGCAGCTGGTTGAGGTAATATCGGCAGTAGCGGCGGAATTGGCATAGCGCAAATTGGAAATCCGGAATACATTCCCTGTTTCTGTTCCAACGTATAAATGGTTGGCGTCAGCAGACAAGGCCATGCAATTGATAACTCCTACCACTGTAGCTACATTCCACCATTCAGGTTGCTTGGTAAAATCAAGAATTTCCTTGGTATAATATACTTTGTTGGCAAGAGCCAGGAAAGTCTTAGCCTGAAGAGGGTCTTTTACGTAGATTCTTTCACCTTTCTGGATGTCGCGCGGAGCTTCCATTGTGAAAGGATAATCGTAGATTCTCGAACGAACAATAATCTTCTCACCCTGGGCAATATCCTTGGTGGCCTTGAAACTGGTTGAGTCAACACTATAGGGGTCATTGAAATTTTCCCATAGGAGCATGGGGCAATAAGTGTTGGCAGGTGCCGACATATTGCTTCCGAGGAATGTGGTAGAAAAACTGTATCCTTTATCCTCAGAACGGCGGAAGGGGCCACCTTTGAGTGAAAGCAGGAATACCTCAGGATTGATTTTTGAGATAGCTACATATCCACCCTCACCACTGTTGTTCAGGTCTCCGTTCCACACTTCAACTCCGGAATAGGGGGTGTTAGTGCCATCGCCTATATACTGAATACCATTACCAATGGTACCTCCAATGGGGTTCCCAAAACCATTACAATCGACCGAGATAAACTGGGCGGTCATATAATTACGGTTGAGTGATTTGAACTGAAGTTCTCCGTCCATATTGATATATATACCCCCATCCGTTCCAGCAAGAATTACTTTAGGATCGTTTGGTTTGAACACGTAGGTATGATGCAGTTCGTGGAGATATCTTGGTGAATATTTACTAACACTGGAGCTTGTTACGGCAGCATTCCCCCAATAGAAGAAACCTTCGTTGGTGTAAATGCCTTCCCACAGATTGATTCCACCCACCAATACATGGTCGGGATTGTCAGGATAGACAACTATGGTATTGGCAGTGAAACCGTAAGCAACATTACTCAGGACGTAGATATCGGGCAAGGTGGTCGATTTGCCCGGGAAAATAATGGTCCAGGTATTGCCTTTGTCGGTCGAGCGGTAAACATTATCGAAGTAGCCATAGGCATCGGTTGCACTGGCATAAATGTAGGATGGGTTTGACGGAGCAATTGCCAGCTCAATACGACCCAGGCCGGTTGCAGGTAATTTTTCAGGGTTAATTATTTCGTTTCCAACAGTTTCTTTAGTACTTACACATATAAATTCGGTTGGAGAGCCTGAGGATGAGATATAAACTTTGCTATCGACCGAAGCAACAACAGTCCCATCACTTCCTACTTTAACATCCCACACAAAACCGCTGAGGGGAGCTGAGTTTCCCTGAGCATCCTTATACATGGCGGTTTGCCAGTTGGTCTCTCCTGCATTGCGGTATTTCAACCCGGCATTGGTAGCTACAAAAAGTCGTCCGTCCTGAACACCTATTTCATTAATATAGCCCCATTCCAGCACTGAATTTACCATAGCAGGTTCGGTGCCGGGCACACGTGTGAAATTATCACCATCAGTGGAAACATAAAGACCTGTTCCCTGAGTAAAACCATACTCCCCGGTACCGGCATAAATGTCGTTGTTGGAAGTTTGGGCCAGGCAGGAAACATTGAGGTTAGCATTGGCTTGGTTAACTTTTACCCAATTGGCGCCAAGTGTGGTGGTTTTCCATACTCCGCCTGCCACACTCCCTGCATAAACCGTATTTCCGCTTGCATCGCGCTTGTCGAACAATATTGCACGGGTACGGCCACCTACATTGTCGGGACCCATACTCTGCCAATTCAGCGAAACAGCACTGCCCGACTTGAGAACTCCCGTCGATTGATTCTTGCCATTATGCTTGTCATCCTGCGGGTTTCCCATAGCCAGTACCATCGTCCCCACCATCAACAGAAGGGCCGTCAGGGATAACAGTAAAGATTTATTTTTCATATCATTGAAATTTGTTTGATAGATAGTTCCTTTCCGCATAAAACAGGGGCACAAGTTACATACTCTTTGATAATCTGCAAGTGTTTTTGTCGGAAAAATTTCAACATATGAATGCTGAAAACTTTTTTCGACCTCCATTGCCTGCTATTTTTCGACATTTTAGATTTTTCACTTCAAAAATACAAATAATTATTCAAACATTAAAAGACTCAATGCCATTAAAACCATTCCGGCTATCAAACCATAGATTGCCAGGTGATGTTCTCCGTATTCTTCAGCAGCAGGTAATAATTCGTCAATAGAAATAAATACCATGATTCCGGCAATTGCCGCAAAGATAACCCCAATGATAGCCGGATATTGGTGAAGCAAAGGAGCAAGAAAAAAATAGGCTGCAATAGCTCCCACGGGTTCGGCTAATCCCGATGAAAAGGAATACCAGAATGCCTTTCGCTTGCTGCCAGTTGCAAAATAAATAGGAACCGACACGGCTATACCCTCAGGTATATTATGAATTGCAATAGCTATGGCAATAGGAATTCCCAGGCGTAAGTCGGATAATGCTGAAACAAAGGTGGCTATGCCTTCCGGAAAATTGTGAATTCCTATGACTAATGCCGTGAATAACCCCATACGCATGAGGGCAGGATTTTTATTGCCTTGATTGATCATCTCTACCGTTTTCATTTCATGGGGATTTTCCACATTAGGTATTAGCCTGTCTATCAAGGCTATAATCAAGATTCCCCCAAAAAAACTCAAAACCGCAAGCCAATAAGCCATGGTATGCGAAATGCTTCCGGCAGCCCCTAGCTCTTCAAGCGAAGTACGGGCTTTGAAAAAGAGCTCTACAAACGATACATAAATCATTACTCCTGCGGAAAACCCTAAAGAAATCGACAAAAAACGGGTGTTTGTCCGCTTAGCAAAAAAGGCTATGGCACTTCCTATGCCTGTGCTTAGTCCCGCAAAAAGCGTGAGGCCGAGAGCAAATAGTAATTCTTTGACTGTATATTCCATAAATTTATTTTACAAAACTAAATTTCATTTAAACGCATGGTTTTCCTTTAACTTTGCAAAGAACAAAAATAAATGCTTTCCTTCAATGCATCATAAACCATTCTTATTCCTCTTTGTTTTGGCCATTTTGTCGCCTTTTTTGCAGGCTCAGAACGACAGTATTGGATTTAATTTTCGGGTCATCAGAAATTTGCCCTCAACCTCAGTCAAAGATCAGGCTTTCAGCGGCACTTGCTGGGCTTTTGCAACCGTTTCATTTATCGAATCGGAACTGCTGCGCATGGGAAAAGATACCCTCGATGTATCCGAAATGTTTTTCGTAAATTATGCCTATAAAGAAAAATCAGAGCGATACGTCCGTTTTCATGGAAACACCAACTTGGGCCAAGGAGGGCAAGCACATGATGTGCTGAATATTATTAAAATTCATGGGATGGTTCCTGAAAGTGTATATCCAGGCCTATTGCCCGGAGAGAAAAAACACCGGCATGGAGAGCTTGAGGCCATGGTGAAAGCTGCCGCAGGTGCATTGATAAAAAATCCTGACCGACAACTTAGCAAGGCATGGGAAAAGGCTATGGGTGGTATTGTTGATGCCTATTTGGGAGAACTTCCCAGACAATTTTCTTACAACGGAAAAAATTACACCCCTGAATCCTTTCTTAAAGCATACGACTTTGATCCTGACGACTATGTAAGCCTTACCAGTTATAGTCATCATCCTTTTTATGAACCCTTTATCCTCGAAATTCCTGACAATTGGGCACACAATGAATATATTAATGTTCCCCTTGATGACCTCATGGAGACCCTCAACGCAGCCCTTGATCAAGGATATACAGTATGTTGGGATGGAGATGTATCCGACAAGGGTTTTTCGCACAACAAAGGAGTGGCAATAGTTCCCGATGTTGAGCTTGCTGACTATACAGGCAGCGAAAAAAGTCGCTGGCAGGAACTTACAGAGAAAGAAAGACAAAAAACATTTTTCAGTTTCGAAAGGCCTGTCCCTGAGCGTAAAATTACCGATGCTGATCGCTTGCAGGCTTTCAATAATTATTCATCTACCGACGACCACTTAATGCATATCACAGGTAAAGCAGTAGATCGCCTGGGGAATCTATACTATATAACTAAGAATTCGTGGGGCGATAAAAGCAATGAGCAGGGAGGTTTTCTAAACATGTCGGAGGCCTATGTCAGACTTAATACCATTGCCATTACCCTGCATAAAAAAGCTATTCCGGCACATATACGGGCCAAATGCAATATAAAATGACTTTAAATCGAACCGAGAAAGATTTTTTAGGAGAAAAACAGATTCCAGCCGATAAGCTGTTCGGAATACAATCGTTAAGGGCCAGAGAGAATTTTCCCGACCATACCCCTTTTAGCCTTCAGTGGTACAAAGCCATGGGGCACGTTAAACTCGCCTGCTATCTAACTTATGAATCATTTGCTCGTACAGTTCTCGAAAAAGAGCTGGAAGACCGACTTCCATCCCCTTTAATACCCATCGAGATAATCAAAGCCATGCAGACAGCTGCCATGGAAGTGAGCGAAGGAAAACATTTCGAAGATTTCATCGTACCAGCCATTAGTGGAGGGGCGGGAACCAGCATCAACATGAATATCAACGAGATTATTTCTAACCGTGCTTTACAGATTTTAGGCAAACCCGCAGGAGAGTATTCCCTTATCGATCCCATAGCACATGCCAATATCTACCAATCTACAAACGATGTAGTTCCCACTGCTTTGAAAATAGCTGTCATGCAGCTGCTCAACACCCTTGAGGAGAGTATCAACCGTTTACGTCGGGAGACGGAAAGACTGGAAGGCGAAGGCCGTAAGGTATTGCGCATTGGCCGCACACAAATGCAGGATGCTGTGCCATCCTCATACGGGATGTTATTTGCGGCATACAACGAGGCGTTATCGCGCGACTGGTGGCGGGTGAGTAAGGCCTTCGAACGCATCAAGGTTGTAAACCTTGGAGGCAGTGCAATAGGCACAGGAATTGGCGTGCCGCGCTATTATATTATGGAAGCAGCCAGGAATCTGCAAACCCTTACAGGGCTTCCTGTGAATCGCTCGGAGAATTTGCCCGATGCCACAAGCAACCTCGACAGCCTCACGGAGGTGCATGCCATCCTGAAGGCCCATGCCGTGAACCTTGAGAAAATAGCCTCTGACCTTCGGCTTTTAGCCAGCGACATAAGCAAACCCGCCGAGGTGATTTTACCTAAAAAACAAATTGGCAGCACTATTATGCCCGGAAAGGTAAATCCCGTCATCGCTGAATTTGTAATTAGTGTGGCCCATCAGGTTTATTCAAACGACCAGCTAATAACCACCCTGGCAGGTCAAGGCTGCCTGGAACTTAATGCCTATCTGCCTATTATTGGACATCGCATGCTCGAAAGTCTGGAACTGATGATCGCTGCTGATGACACCCTGAGAGAGAATCTTTTCGTTGGACTACAGATAGATGCTCAGGCAGCTGCCCGGCGCCTCTGGCACAGCCCATCCATAGCAACTGCCCTCAACCCTTATATTGGTTACCACAAAGCAGCAGAAATTGCCCGTTTTATGCTGCAAAACCAAACCGACATATTTACAGCAAACGAAAAGCTTGGGGTAATGGACAAGGATAAACTCAAAGAAATACTCCAACCCGAAAGACTTTTGCAACTGGGATTTTCAATTTATGAACTTTAAGTAAACATGGCCAAAGGAAAAGAAAACAGACCCCATATCGGTATTTTCGGACGCCGCAATAACGGTAAAAGCTCATTAATCAATGCATTGGCTGGTCAGGAACTGGCTATTGTAAGCGATGTGCCGGGCACAACTACCGACCCTGTAAAAAAAACCATGGAGATAGGCGGGATTGGCCCCGTGGTGCTCATCGATACGGCAGGCATCGACGATGAAGGGGAACTCGGTCAGAAGCGTATAGAAAAAAGCCTGGCTACGCTTAAAACCATTGACCTGGCCATACTTGTAATCACTCATAATCAATTACAGGCAGAGGAGGAAAAACTCATTTCAGAGTTCAAACGATGGGAACTCCCCTTCATCGTGATTCACAACAAATCAGATATCTCCAGGTTAGATACAGCAATTGAAAAAAAAGCCATAGAACACGGTGCGCTCGCCGTACTGGATTTCTCCGCCCGTTTTCCTGACAACCTTGAATCCATTATCCAAACCATACGTAATGCCATTCCTGAGTCTGCCTTTCAGAGCCAGAGTTTGGTGGGCGACTTAATTTCTTATGGCGACGTAGTGATGCTAATTACCCCCATCGACATTGAAGCCCCTGAGGGAAGACTAATATTGCCTCAGGTACAGGCTATTCGCGATATTCTCGATAATGATGCTATTGCAGTAGTAGTCAAAGAACGTGAGGCGGATATTTTTATTCGTAAAATGAGTCCGGAGCCAGCTCTGGTGATAACCGACAGTCAGATTTTCTCGAAAGCCGATGGCATAGTGCCCAGGCATATTCCCCTTACAAGTTTTAGCATACTGCTTGCACGCCAGCGGGGCGACTTTACCAATTACCTGAAAGGAACCCCGAAAATCTCAGAACTCAAAGACGGAGATCGGGTCTTGTTGCTCGAATCGTGCACCCATCATGTGTCGTGCGACGATATTGGCCGCGTGAAAATTCCCCGCTGGTTAAGCCATTTTACCGGGAAAAAGATGGAATTTGAAGTAGTTGCAGGGCTGAGCAATCTCCCCCGCCCTATTACTGATTATGCCCTGGTGATTCAATGTGGCGGATGCGTCATTACCCGAAGACAAATCATTAACAGGCTAAAACCGGCTGTGGAAGCAGGAGTCCCCGTAACCAATTACGGTATGGCCATCGCCTGGGTACAAGGTATATATCCCCGGGCTGTGGCTCCCTTCCTCCGCAATGCCCCTGATCCATCGCAATACCTCTGATTTCAAAAGGATATACCATGAGATTGAAATTTTTCATTTTTATCCTCTTTACCCTCTGCATGGCACAGGTTATTGGACAGACGGTTCATTTAGGCCCTTCCACCCTTAATCTGAAAAACGGGCTTTGGCTTGAATGCATCAATTCGTTGCAAGGCGAAACTCACCGTTTACCCTCAACTCAACCTTTTTTTACTTTCGAAATAGATGATAACGAGGCAGAAACAAGCAATTTGAAATGCAAGGTATCAGCCGACAGTGTAGTCTTCTTCGGCGACGAGATTGCAGGTAGCCTTAGGTATGCTGAAGCTGCAAGAGGATATCTTTTCACCGTTCGCCTGAAAAATACCAGTCAGCGTTTGATTAAAATCGGTAATGTAGTGCCATTGGGACGGGGCAACGACAGGGTTTATATCACCGGGGGAGGAGGATACGAGTGGCCTTATTATCTCAACCGCAGCCGGTTATACCGTCCCGGATATGGCCCCATAGGTGTGGTTCTTCCCGATAATGCCTGGCATCTTGGTTTCTGCGATCTTAAAATTGCATCCAACCTTTCGCTCACCGGCTTAGCCCGCAGAGCTGCCATTAACGGAGGAAAGTTCAACCGATGGCAGGCCGAACTTGAGCCCAGCGGTGAGGTTCTCTATAAAATTTGGTTAGATTTTCATGAAGGAAACTGGCAAGAGGGGTTGAAGATGATGTTTCAGGAACGTTGGCTCTACGACCTGAAGAATTTCGATAATTCGCTCTTTGAACGAGCAGACCTCGCCTGGATAAGGAAAGCCTGGATAATGTTATTGCAATTTGCATGGGACCAAAACTATTATGACAGTCAATCCGGACGATACTCGTACGCTGATTACATGAACTATTTCGACCGGCTGACCGGTGGATATGATATTTTCACCTTGTGGCCCACCTGGCCCCGACTGGGCCTCGATCCCCGCAACCAATTTGATCTCTATTATGACCTGCCCGGCGGTATCGACGAAATCAGAAAACAAGCCGACCTGGCCCATCAAAGAGGGAAAAAATATTTTATCTCTTACAATCCCTGGGATGCCTCTACGCGTCACGAAGAACATATGAAAGGGCTGGCAAGGCTGCTGCGCGACACCGATGCCGACGGTGTAGTACTCGACACCCGGGGTGAATCGAGTCGCGAATTACAGGAAACTGCAGATGCAGTAAAGCCGGGAATTATCATGTATTCTGAGGGGATGGCCATTCCCCGGCATATGCCCGGAATTATTTCAGGCAGGGTACACGATGCCCTTTATATGCCTCCCGTGCTTAACCTCAATAAATTCATTAAACCCGACTTTGCCATTTTCAGGGTGCTTCAACTGGCCGACGGTGATTTAACGCGTGAAATCGGAATTTCATTCTTCAACGGATACGCCGTAGAAATAAATACCATGAGACCGGGCAGGCCCGATCGCATGGAATCGGAATTGAGATACCTGGGACGTACTACTAAAATATTACGGGAAAACCAAAGTGTATTCTTCAACTACAACTACTTCCCCATGGTAGAAACCCGGGTGGATAGCATCTATGTAAACAAATGGAAAACAGACGAAAAAATTATTTATACCATTTTCAGCCTGCGCCCCGAAGGATTTAATGGCCCCCTCTTTGTCTTTGATGAAATGCAGGCCATCAACCCCTCTATCGCCGAAGAGCCTTATCATTTTGTAAGTCTTTACAATCATGAGGAAATTAAACCCGTCAGGCATGAAGGGAAATGGTGGCTACCCGTAAAAACCGAAGCTTTTCCCAGGGTCGATTTGGGCACGCGCCGCGAAGGAAGGGTGGATTGTATCGCTGTTTTACCTCGCCTTTTAGAAGTATCATTGAAAAACGACAGCCTTACTTTCGGGTCAGCTTTCGGCGACCGCATCACCATAACAGCCGGCAATCCCGTATATGGTGCTCGCTCGTATGATTTTGACATTAATAAACAAACCCTCTCCTTGCTAAAGACATTTGGCAGATACGAAGGGAAAATCGTAGTTCAGCTTTATGCAGGTGATGAACTTATGGATGAACGCATTCTTGAAATTGCTCCCGGTACTCCCCGATTATTGACTACCGAAAACACCTCCCGTAAATTCAAAGAAACTCCGAAAGGTATGGTGAGAATCAGCGGAGGTAAATATGCCTTTGCAGCCCGAAGGGCTGTCGGCACGCAGGAACCTTTTATCCACTACCCTGATCATTCAGACACTATCTATTTAAATATCAGTGATTATTATATAGACAAATATCCGGTGACGAATGCGCAGTTTAAGGCCTTTCTCGAAGCCAGTCATTATATCCCTGAAGACACTACTAATTTCTTGAAACATTGGAAAAATGGAAAAATTCCGACCGGCCTCGAAAACCATCCCGTGGTTTATGTTAGTTACGAGGATGCGCTTGCCTATGCCCGGTGGAAAGGTGTTAGATTGCCCACCGAATGGGAATGGCAATATGCCGCTCAAGGGAATACTAGTTATGTCTGGCCTTGGGGAAATGAGTTTGATAGCCTGCGCTGCAACAGCGGACTAAACTATACTACACCCGTGGATGCCTATCCAGCGGGTGATAGCCCTTTCGGTGTAGCCGACCTTGTAGGTAATGTATGGCAAATGACTGCCGACCTCTATGATGATGGAGCCTACTACTTCGTTATCCTAAAAGGGGGCAGCCACTTTAAGCCCACGGGTAGTGAATGGTATGTGGAAGGCGGGCCTCAGCCTGTGTATCACCGGCAAATATTAATCAAAGTGTCCCCCTCATTCGACCGCTCGTCCACTGTAGGATTTCGCTGTGCCGCAGATTTTGCTCCATAGCAGTTGATTTTACTTTACAATTAGCTTAATAACACTTACCCCATTCCGACTGGTAAAACGCAAAAACCAAATTCCGGGAGCGAGGTCATGGGTATTTCCTTCAAAGACGCCTCCGCCATTATCTTTAAAATTAAGAGTCCGGTTGCATCGTCCGTCAGCACTAAGGGCATCCACCCGAAATTTACTTACCTCAAATTCCGGGTAGTACACGTAATAACGGTCCTTGGCCGGATTAGGATATATTTTAATCCCTTCTCTGTTTGTGATTGAAATACCTGTATAATAACTCTCATAATAAGCCTCCCAGCCATCCTCTCGCACAGAGCCATTCGTATTGAAGGTCAAAAATACTTTGCCAGACGGACACAACACAGGGGGCGGAGGACTGGCAGAGTCGTATCTGCCCGAGTATTCAGCAAGTAATTGAGCAGTAGTAAAATCATAGATACGAAGCTTATCCTGGTCAGGTTCGGTACTGAAACGGGTGAAATAAATAGCAATTTCTTTGACATCGGGAGGCTGAATACGCCAGATACAAACGGTATTATTGTAATACCAGAAAGTTCCAGAGCCATCCGACAAAAATCCGGCAGGAGCAGTAAGCGTCTGAGTGCCAACACACCATTGAGGTTTGATGCTCTCATAAGTAGCCACGAAGCCGTCGTCACTTGCCGAATTGCTCCCGATATATTCCACAAACAATTTATTACCAGACGACTGAATGGTCTGGGGCAGATTTTCGCCCGTATAGGAGCCCAGCAAAGGGGCTGAAGCATTTGAGCCGTCATAGACATTTATAAAGGATTCACCCTCCTTGAGACCGAAACGAGAAAAAGAAAGCTTGAGGTAACTTACAGAATCGATAGCATTCTGGGGAGAAATCAGCCAGGTGCGGTTTTGCGAATACTGTGGTAAACGGGGGCCACTACCATCGCTGAAACTTCCTACATAATGTCTGAGAGTATCAGCTGCTACTTGCAATCCAGGGTAATTGTAATTTATAGTATCGGGATGGCAATTGATGATGACCTCCTGGGCTAAATTGAAATTGTTCCCCCCCGGAGTCAGGTTTTGGGTATAATAGTAGCCATTGTATGAGCCTCCCCAGCCAAAATTAAAATGATAGTATCCCGTACCCTGATAACCGTCGCAAACAAAGGCATGTCCGTTTACGTTGGGTACCGACCACCCTGCATAATATAAAGGCATTTTGCGATCGAGATGAGCCACCAACAGGCTATCCCAGTTCATGTTGGTACTGTCGCGAAAAACATACTGCGTCTCTGGCGCATATTTAAAATATGTTCTGAATGCATAAGCAGCCTTATGATTATACATTCCCGAACCATTGGGTCCGTAAACCAGGTCGCAGGAAACACCGATATGAAAAAGCAATCTGGCGATGGCTGTATCTGAATCGCTTATTTCGTTGGTCATTTCATCCCAGGCATAATGGGTATTGCCAAAGTCGGCTTCCAGTAAGCCATAAGGAGATTGGGTATATGAATAATACCCTACACCTGTGTCGGGCCAACGATAATAGTACATAATCAGGCCCATAGCCGTCGGCACACAGCCGGCATAGCAATGACCATGAGGGCCAGAAGGGTCGGCCGGACACAACTCATTATAAGGCCAATCCTGGTTCCAGTTTCCATAGGTCAGGGGTTCCACCGCCTTTCCCCTGAAACGTTGGCCAGGCACTGCGTTGAGCAATTCAATCCATTGCTTGCAGGCTTCTTCTTCAAAAAAATGCCCGCTCTGAAATGCCTCGGCAGCCTGCAAACGGTAATGTTGTATCCACAAAGCTGCAGCAGGGGGCATTCGGGTTTCATCGTACCACGAAGAAAAACTATAGGCTACCACGGGAATCATACCCATATGTCCTGAAACCATGGCAAAGCCAATGGGATACATATTCACAACATAAAATACTGTATGGCCACTCTCCTCGAGCAATTTCAATTCCTTAACCGAAACGTCGGAAGGATTAAAAGGACTTCTCTGGTTAAACCACTGTATGGCTGCCCTTTCGGCAGTAGCTAAATCAATCTGTCCTAAAGTCATTACAGGAAGCGATAATAAAAACAATGTTAGAAGCAATGCACTGGTTTTGTGAATCTTATACATATTCCTGTGATTTTGTAATCTCAAAGGTATAGCAAATTCAAACGGAATGAAAATAGGTATCACCTGCTAAGGAACACTATTTAACAGCTTCATTGCAGACTTCCAATCCCTTACAACTGTCAAAGATTAGTTAGCTGCTTTTATTTCAAAATAAAGCACGATACCAGGTCGCATACACGAGGGTTATGATTGAAGAATAGAGTAGTCGATTTTGTATTTTTTCGGAGACCGTAGTATGCTAAAATTAAGCATAATTTTGCTTAGATGTCAAAACATCGCATTTTCAAAATAAAAAAACATTCTTGTTATTGGAATAATTTTAGAAGTTTAATAAATATTAAAAATTAATAAACAGCACCATAGAATTAATGGTATATTTATTGTTACTTCATTAACAATGCTAACACCTACTACAATGAAACGAATCAAGAATCTCACATCTGCAGTCTTTCTATTGACCCTCTTAATTGCTGCAGGATGCCAAAAAGAGTCTAACCCTGTTCCCGGGGACAAGGATATCGACAACCTTGTAATCAGTCCCCATTTCAAGTATGAAACCTCAAAACACATCAATGTTTCAGTTACCCTTCCCTATACGGTTGATTATTCATCTATTAATGGAAAAGTTGAGATTTTTTATTTATTTCAGGACTCATTGCGGATTGTTTATACAGGTCTTTGCGATACTAAAGGGGTTTTAAATGCAACTGTATCAGTACCCTCATTCGTAAAAGAGCTTTATGTAAAAACGTTAGCAGGAGTTAAAACCATTGACCTCGGTAAAACCCTAAAAAGTTCCCTCGAAGGCGGTTATTCAGTCAATTTTGGAAATGATATTGATACCCTTCCTCCGCGCACGATTGGGGCGTTGAAATTTTCACAGCTTACTTTAATTGAATCAGAACCCAACTTTTATTATTCAGGCTGGCTAAAAAGCAGCAGCAACCTCATCAGTAACGGGACTTTCGATATCAATGATTTCAGAGCCGCACCGACATGGTCATCGCCCATGCCCATCGATGGGAGGTGGTACACAACAAATGAAATTACCGGAAAAGCAGGCAGAGCGATTGATCCAACAGGGACATCGGGAAATAATTATGTATTAAAAATCAGCTCACAAGGATTTACTTACGGGGGAGTAAGTCAAATGATTCCTGCATCTGCAGGGCAGCTGATTGTGGCCACGGGGAAATATAAAACCGGTGGCCTCCCTGCTCAGAAATATGGCTGGATATATCTTATTCCTTACAATGCCGGCGGAAATCCTCTGGCTTACTATTCGGTAATCAATCAAAGCAACCCTACCCAATGGACTACCTTGACAGTATCGGCTACCATGCCAGCGGGAACTGCCAAATGCCAGGTTTTGCTGTGGGTGAATAATTATGGCGGCGACATTTACTACGATGACATCGTAGTTACCGGACCCAATCCCGATAGCGACAAAGATGGTGTAATTGATGCCGAAGACGAATACCCCAACGATCCTCAACGAGCCTTTAATTACTATTACCCATCCAATAATACATATTCAACCCTCGCATTCGAAGATAACTGGCCTTATAAAGCTGATTACGATTTTAATGATCTTGTTATTGACCAGCGATACAAATTCGTATTGAATGGCAAACAGCAAATGGTGGATATTTATGGAGATTTTATCGTCAGAGCCATTGGGGCATCTTACAAAAATGGTTTCGGATTTAAACTCAATGTCCTCCCTAATGCTATTCAGAGTGTAAGCGGCCAATCTATCACACAAAACTACATTACTCTAAATTCCAATGGTACAGAAGCCGGACAGGAGAAAGCAGTAATTATAGTCACTGACAATGTTTTCAAGCAGCTACCCCATCCGGGAACAGGAACAGGTGTAAATACCACTCCTGGAGCTCCTTATGTGCAGCCTCAACAACAAACCATTCACATAGCCTTTAATAATCCCGTTTCCATTGGTGAACTCAACAACCCCCTGGTGAATCCTTTCCTGATAGTCAATCAAAACCGTGGCCGTGAGATACACTTAATTGACAATCCGCCTACTACTCTGGCCAATCTTGACTATTTCAACACAGGCGCTGATGCATCGAACCTGGCAGCCGGAGGATACTATAAAACCGCAAACAATCTCCCATGGGCCATAGAGCTTCCGGTATCATTCGAATATACTATTGAAAAAGAAAAAATTACAAATGCATATTTGAAATTTGCGAATTGGGCAGAGACTGCCGGAAATGATTATAGCGACTGGTACATTGCCACAGACCAGGGGTATCGCGATAATAGTAAAATATATAGTCACGGAAGCAAATAATTCTTAGTCCTTGAAAAACTAAAAGCGGGATTGGGTAGCTTCTCAATCCCGTTTTTTCATTAATCCAATTTAGCCTCGCCCTTCAACCGTTTTTCAATCCATTTGCGGGCATTTACAAAGGCTATTATCCATGGGCTTAAATCGTCTTTTCTTCTTTCGGGCGGATAAAATCCCCATTGCCAGGGGAAAATAGCTCTTTCGAGATGGGGCATAATGGCAAGGTGACGCCCATCATGAGAAGCCACGGCCGCGGTGTCGTACATCGAACCATTGGGATTACCCGGGAAAAACGAATAACTGTATTTAGCCACAATACTGTATTGTGATTCTTCGTAGGGAAATACAAACTTCCCTTCGCCGTGTGCAACCCAGATACCCAATTCGCAACCTGCCAGGCTATTCAACATAACCGAATTATTCTCAGGGATTTTAACTGTAAGGAATGAGGATTCGTATTTACCACTATCGTTGTGATGCATTTTGAAGTGCTTGCCGTGCTCGGGATAAATCAAGCCCAATTCTGCCATAAGCTGACAACCGTTGCAGACACCCAATGAAAGGGTATCGTTGCGTGCATAAAACTTTTCGAGGGCAATTCTTGCCTTTTCGTTGTATAAAAATGCGCCAGCCCATCCTTTGGCCGAACCAAGGACATCACTATTGGAGAAGCCTCCAACAAAAGCTATCATGTGAACATCCTCCAAGGTTTCTCTTCCGCTAACCAAGTCGGTCATGTGTACATCCTTAACGTCGAAGCCGGCCAACCACAGGGAATAAGCCATTTCGCGATCGCCATTGCTTCCCTTTTCGCGAATTATGGCAGCTTTAATACCTGATGCTTCCAATCTGAAATGCGAGATTCCCAAAGATTCAAGCCTTCCTGTAAAGCCTTGAGGGAAAGCAAAACTGCGTACCATGCGTCCATGATTGCGAAAACGCTCAAAGGCAAGGGTCTCTCCGCTCTGCATGCGATCGAGTAGATAGGAGCTGCGATACCAAACTTCTCTGAACTTCTCAACATTCAACATATGACGCTGCCCCTGAAGCATCAAATCCATTTTACCCCCCGATTGGTATATCCCCAGCCTAAATCCTTTAACCCTGTACTTCTCCAACACCTGCATAACTTCCGATGCATGAGATGTTTGGACAATCACGGAAGGCTTTTCACTAAAAAGCAAACGAACAGGGTCTTCAAGTCCAAAAACAGAAAAATCCAGACTCATTCCGGCATCTGGTTGACTGAAACACATTTCAAGTAAAGTGGTAATGAGTCCGCCGGACGAAACGTCATGACCGGCCAATAATAGTTCTCGGCTTACAAGCTCCTGCACAGCTGCAAAAGCGCGGGCAAAATAATCGGTATCCGGAACATCAGGCGTTTCTGTTCCCAGTGCATTGACCACCTGACTGAAAGTGCTTCCCCCCAGATGAAAAGGTGAACCCGAAAAATCTATATAGATAATTTCGCTATCGATTATAGGGGTGAGCACCGGATTGACGGTTTTTCTGACATCGTCTACCTCGGCGGCTGCCGAAATAATGACTGTACCCGGGGCCATGACACGGGTTCCATCAGGGTATTTTTGCGTCATGCTCAATGAATCTTTTCCCGTAGGAATGTTGATGCCCAAGCGTATAGCGAAGTCAGACACAGCTTCAACAGCCTTGTATAGGCGAGCATTTTCACCCGGGTTATTGCAGGGCCACATCCAGTTGGCAGATAGCGAAACTCCGGACAAACCATGAGCAAGCGAAGCCCAGACAAGATTTGTAAGCGCTTCGGCAACCGAGAGCCTGCTGGCAGCTTCAGGGTTGATAAGACCGGCAACGGGAGCATGCCCCAAAGAGGTGGCTATACCTGTGGTTCCGGTGTAATCGAGAGCCACCACTCCAAGGTTGTTAAGCGGTAATTGCAAGGGACCGGCAGTTTGCTGGCAGGCAATTCTACCTGTAACCGATCGGTCTACCTTATTCGTTAACCAGTCTTTGCAAGCCACAGCCTCGCATTGCAATACCCTCAACAAATAATCTTCCCAACGGGCCGGATTGTAACTGAGCTTTTCTTGATGCCCTGATCGAGATTGATCGGTGATGACCAAACGGGGCGGATTACCAAACAAATGCTCCAGCTTAAGATCGAGTGGACGCTCACCTGTTAGCAAATTTTCAAAGACGAAACGTCCATCTCCGGTAATCTGACCTACTTCATACATAGGTGCGCGCTCGCGGTCGGCAATCGTTTTCAATAAATTCATGTTATCACCATCTATCACCAGGCCCATGCGTTCCTGAGATTCGTTGCCTATAATTTCACGGGCCGAAAGGGTGGGATCGCCCACTGGCAGCTTATCCAAATGAATAATACCGCCCTGATCGTCCACCAATTCTGAGAGTGAATTTAAATGCCCGCCCGCACCATGATCGTGAATAGAGACCACAGGATTCTGGTCAGATTCGCAAAGGGATCGCAAGGCATTGGCCACCCGCTTTTGCATTTCAGGGTTGGAACGTTGTACGGCATTCAACTCAATAGCACTGGCATATTTTCCGGTTTCAACCGACGAAACAGCTCCCCCTCCCATACCAATGCGATAATTGTCGCCACCCATCACAATGATTTTCTGTCCGGGTGAAGGATGCCCCTTGGCTGCATGCCCCGCATGGGCATATCCAATACCTCCGGCCAGCATAATTACCTTGTCAAATCCGTATTTTACCGAAGAAATCTCATGTTCGAAGGTAAGCACCGACCCGCAGATAAGGGGTTGCCCGAATTTGTTTCCAAAATCGCTGGCTCCATTGGATGCTCTTACAAGAATCTCAGCAGGTGGATGATACAACCAGGGTCTTTCTTTGTAAAATGCCTCCCATGGGCGAGGGCGGGGTAAACGAGAATAAGAGGTCATGTAAACGGCAGTACCGGCCAGTGGCAGACTTCCCCTTCCTCCAGCCATTCGGTCGCGGATCTCTCCTCCACTGCCTGTGGCAGCTCCATTGAATGGCTCTACCGTGGTGGGAAAATTATGCGTCTCAGCTTTCAGTGAAATTACAGAAGGGATGGGTTTAAGAGAAAAATAATCGGGCTGATCACCACGACGGGGAGCAAACTGCCATACCTGAGGTCCTGCAAGAAATGCCACATTATCCTTGTATGCTGAAACTACCCGGTTGGGATGCGCCCGCGTGGTATCCTTAATCAAGGCAAAAAGGCTTTTTTCCTGCTCCTGTCCATCAATAATAAACCGTCCGTTGAAAATCTTATGCCGACAATGCTCTGAATTGACCTGCGAAAAACCAAAAACCTCGCTATCCGTCAAAGGTCGGCCTATTTTGTGGCTCACTTCTTCTAGGTAGGCAATTTCTTCCTCACTCAATGCCAGGCCTTCCTCCTCGTTGTATTTTTTAAGGTCGGTAATATATTTAACAGGTTCAGGTTGCCTGTTGATATGGAAAACATTCTGATCCAAACTCTTATAGACTTCCTCCAGCATGGGATCGAACGATTTTCCGCGGTCAGGTCTGAACTCCTCTATGCGACGTATACCCTGCAGTCCCATGATCTGCGTGATTTCCACTGCATTGGTGCTCCAGGGTGTAATCATCTCGCGCCGGGGCCCGGTGTAAACTCCCTGTGGGCCTTCCTCCCCCAGAAAATCTGCATTACCCAGCAACCATTGTAAGCGTGCAATTGACTCCCTATCCGGCCGGGTGTCTGTCTTAATTCCATAAACCCTGCCAGACGTTGCGTTCCGAAAAAAAAGTATCATAGGAATGATGGCTATGTGTTAATTATCAACAATTTAATCTCACCCCTCAAGGGCAGCATTTTGTATGCAAATATAAGCCCCACCCGAAAATGTACTACCTTTGATGTGAAATTAAAGCAAGGGCCATGGCTATTCCCAAAAACCTGAAAACGCTCTCGTACGACGAATTACGTAAAATTCTTGAAGAGCACGACCAGCGGGTGGTTTTCGAAAAAACCAACATCATCCCCGACAGCCAGGAACTCTACGAAGTGCTGCGCAAACATATCAGTTACAACGACATAGGCCGCAAATCGGTACTGGGCATCGACATTTTTAAATACAGTTCCTACGGGGTTTTCGAGCAAACCCTCATCCCCTTCCTTTTCAAAACCCTTTTTAAAAACGCTACCCGCCTCTGCCTGACCAATCACAGGTTTATTTTTCAGCACTACGACGAAGAATATTTTCAGAAAAACTTCATAAGCACGGGCGACGGGGGCTACATCATGTTCGATACCCCCCTGCATTCGCTCGTGTTTGCCATCAACTTTGCCGTGATGCTGAGAGTTTACAATGCCTATCACCTCTACCCTCGGCTACGGCGCATCATCGGAGGGGTTTCCATGCGCTATGCCATCACCCTCGACAAGATTTACATGTTCGAAAACAACTTTTACGGCCGGGGTATCATCAACTGTGCCCGCATGCTCTCCAAAGACGACCTCAACCGCTGCCTGATCGATGAAAATGTGCACAGTTGGTTCACCATCAATATGGAGGGGGTGGAAAACCTGCAAGTAATTACCATCGACGAAATAGCTAACATTTTCGACTTCAGGTCGTACGACAAATCGATTTTAGACAGCCATACCGACGAAATTTTCCAGCACGATGTAACCCGTCGTTATGGGATTATTAATGCCGATATTCTGAAGATTGGTAAAATCTCATCGAAAGAAACTGAGCTAAGCATCTATAACCTTCATTTACAAGTTACTTTAAACCTTTTTAACGACGACGATCCAGGCCAGAAAAAGACCATCACCTTCAGCCTCGGCAACCTGAATACTTCAGGGATATGAATTAGACTCATCCTAATTTGTATCTGTTTTTTCTCGGAATAAAGAAAGCCCCGCATAGTGGGATGCGGGGCAAATTTTTTAATAATATAAACACTTAAACGCCAGAAAATTTCAGAATTTATTATTTATTTTTAATGAGATTAATTGTTCTAATTCATTAATATTCTTAACTTTATGTTAACCATTCAAAAGAACGTCAGCGAAGTCTTTGCCAACCCTAATTATTTGTTAAAAACTTAAAAAACAAAGAATTGCAAAACATATCGATAAAAAAAGCGCTTAACGGAGGGAGGAAATTTACTCTACCAATAACTTGTCTTTTGCGATGATTCCAGAATCATCCAGTAATTCTACAAAATAAATTCCAGGTTTTAATGAACCTCTTCTAATCTGAATTTCATTTTCTTTAATCGCCTCCATTTTTCTAATAACTTGCCCAAGTTGATTGTAGATTATTAACGAAAGGTTTCGTCCATAGGAATTGGAAATAGTTAGGGTCGTATATTCTTTTAAAGGATTGGGAGCAATACTCAGACCGGTTTTTTCGTTTTCGGGAACCGCTCCCACTAACTCAAAAAAGTATTGCATGATGTCATCAATAATCCATCCATCTTTATTGGACAGTTTATTATCACTTATAAAATTAAATCTAAGAAATAAGGTATCCGGCTCCACCCATTTTGGCATGAAATACCATACCCACCACAATTCTGTCTTAATCCATCCATTAGAAGTGCCGGAAAAGCCTTTAACTCCACCTTTTAACGTATCAAAAGTAGAATAAAGATTGTTAGCCATAAAACCCAAGCAAACAGTATAAGAATCAATCACATTCATCCATGATTGACCTTTATCAAACGATGCTTCGATATAGCCTCCATCTATTAGACTATCAGTATTAAATTTATGCCAAAAGGTTATAAAAGTATTGTTATAGCAAACAGGTGCTTTTAAAATAAAAGAAGAGTGATTGGAGGGTGGATAAGGATTGATTGTATCAGTAACTATTGCATGGGTGGGAGAATAGGCGCTATTAAAATTGGTTTTTAATGGCGTCCCGATTTGCCATATATTGTTAGCACCATCTTCCAGTTTCAGATAATTACACGGGAATTCAAAAGTACATTCATCCGTTAAGTAAAGAGGATACGGTGGCCATTGTGAAAAAGCCGGAGCACTCACCCAAAGAAAAAGGGTTAAAAAGATGTATCTTTTCATAATAAGGTTTTTAGTATAGACCATAACTTGTAGGATAAGAGAAAAGCCCATAACAAATTTACATGAAAACGCATTACACACAGACAAATAAAAATCGAGCCGGCAGTTTTTTATAGCGCTACCGTACTCGAAGTACAATCCTAAATTTGCGCAAATAATTTAAAAAATAATTGATATG
>Ga0067045_1003054_pt1 | contig 36586 bp, 32 predicted proteins | sample TerdegcTABiofilm_FD_59184 | JGI IMG/M metagenome (GOLD analysis project Ga0067045, IMG submission 59184) | Combined Assembly of (Gp0054472, Gp0054536) Wastewater bioreactor microbial communities from Singapore -Terephthalate degrading...
TGGGATGACAGGTATGTTTATGAATCATCCCGGCGCAATTTATTCACTCATTTCGAGTAGTGCAGGGTATTGATATGACTAAAAGACCTATGGATATTTTAGATCAGGTCCTGAATCGCCAACCAGTACTGATATCCCTTAAAGGGGGCAGGGAAATCAAAGGAGTTCTCCAGGGATACGACGTCCACATGAACCTTGTGCTCGATAAAGCCGAGGAGATCGTGCAAGGACAGGCACAGAGTATCGGTACCCTGATTATTCGCGGCGATAATGTAATCTACATCTCCCCGAATCCCCAATAAGGAGGCAGAATAAATGTCAAAAGGAACACCATCACGAGGTAAACGACAGACTCAGACTCACCTGACATGCAGAAGATGCGGTCGGATGTCCTATCACAAGCGTCATAAAATCTGCTCATCATGTGGATTTGGTCGCTCTACCCGCATGCGTTCTTACGGCTGGATCACCAAGCGGCCGAAAGTTGCAACCCATTAATCATGTGCGGGATCGTTGGCATCACTAGTTCTGCCGACGTCTCTTTTTCTCTTTATTATGCGTTATATGCTCTCCAGCACCGTGGTCAGGAGAGTGCGGGCATTGCCACATTTAACGGTTCAGGCCTGTGTAAACACAAAGGAAACGGTTTAGTCTCTGAAGTATTCAGTGAGCAGATGCTCAGATCGCTGGTCGGGACCGTTGGAATCGGGCATGTCAGATATCCGACCACCGGCGAGAACCGGCCTGAGAACATTCAGCCATTTTTATTCACATTTCGCGGGCATGTGATCGCACTGGCGCATAATGGGAACCTCGTGAATTATCGGGAGCTCAGAGCTCAGTTTGAGGACCGGGGGCAGATCTTCTGGTCTACATCAGATACGGAGATCATCTCCAAGATAATTACCGAGTCAATCAGAAAAGGAGGCACTATCGAGGATGCGGTGAAGAAATGCATGGCCTGTCTGAAAGGATCCTACTCAGTGGTGATGCTCTACGACGGGGACCTCTATGCATTTCGTGATCCGCATGGTATCCGGCCACTCTGTTTTGGCAGAACAGAATCAGGGTACATGGTTGCATCAGAGAGTGTGGCGATTGATACCCTGAATGGAAAATACGAACGGGATGTGTTCCCGGGTGAGATGATCCATATCTCCGGGGATGAGATCAGGTTTAAACAGATAGCTGTAGCCTCGCGGAAGGGGCACTGTGTCTTTGAGTTTATCTATTTTGCACGGGCCGATTCCCGTATTGACGGATCTCTTGTGTATGATGTGCGCAGGAAGATCGGGGCGATGATATATGAGGAAAACCCGGTTCAGGCAGATGCTGTCTGCACGGTCCCTGATTCGGGGACTGCATATGCAGTCGGTTTTTCTGAGCGGTCCTCGATTCCCTTCATGGAATGCCTGATTAAAAACCGGTACATGGGGCGGACTTTTATCATGCCGACCCAGGAGAAACGTGAGCGGGCCGTCAGGATAAAACTCAATCCGATACCGGATCATCTCCGTGATCGGTCAATCATCCTGGTCGATGATTCCATTGTCAGAGGAACGACATCACGCCGGATTATTGAGACGATGCGGGATGCCGGGGCACGGGAGATACATATGAGAATAGGCTCGCCTATCATCAAGGCTCCGTGTTACCTGGGGGTCGACATGCCCACGAGGGCAGAACTTATCGGCAGTGACAAGGACGTAGATGAAGTCAGGAAAAGTATCACCGCCACCAGTCTTCATTATATATCTATTGAATCCCTGGTACGTGCCATAGGTCTCCCCCGTCATGACCTGTGTCTTGGATGTCTGACCGGATGTTACCCGGTTGAGATCAGGGATGAGCAGTCTGATGATCGGTGCATTACCATGGTAGACCGGGATGTGCAGACATCCCTGTTCGAGAGATAATTTTTTATGCCAGAGAGAAGTCAGGACTGGATAGCGCAGGCGAAATTCGATTTGAAAGCAGCGGTTGATAATTGTAAAGCTGGAAATTATGAATGGGCATGTTTTATATCAGAGCAGGCAGCAGAAAAATCCATAAAAGCCTTGTACCAGTATTATGGAGGTGACGCCTGGGGTCATTCTGTCGAGAAACTATTCATCGGGTTGACAGACTATGTTGAGATCTCTCGAGAGTTACTCTCTGATGCAAAACGACTTGACAGACTTTATATTATCAGCCGATACCCGGACGGGCTGACATATGGTACACCTCATGAACACTTTACCAAGGAAGATGCACATGTGGCAATCAGCAGTGCAGGAAATATCCTTAGATTCTGTCAGGATATTCTGGCTTGATTACCCTCTCATAACAGAAAGATTAAAGGAGATTTTAGAGAAATTTAAGGATTATCCTGAGATCCTTGAAGTCTGGGTGTTTGGCTCTTTTGCACAATTAAAAGCAGTCCCCGGGAGTGATATCGATCTGCTCCTTGTTATGAAAGAAAGTGAAAAAAGACTCATCGATAGGATAGAAAGGTACCAGGATATGTTCTCGGACATGGGAATGAGTGTCGATGTTTTTCCCTACACGATTCAGGAATCTGATCTTCCTTTTGTACAGAATGCAAAACGAACCGGGATATGCATTTATAACGTATCAGATGAGCAGGTTGGTATGCAGGGACTTTTATATCTTGAAGACGCTGCGAAAGGAAAAAGAAAACGTAAACGATGACAGTAACTCATTAATTTCGTGAATGGCATACTGAGTAGAATCAGGCTCTCTATCTGCGAACTATCAAGTGATCTCACTGTGATTTCTTAGAGAGTACTGTGACATATACCATCCTTGTTAGTGACGAACTCGCGGAAGAAGGCATAGAAATTCTTCGCGAACATGCCATGGTGGATGTAAACACCGGGCTTTCTGAAGATGAACTGGTAGCAACCATTGAGAATTATGACGCGCTGCTTGTCAGGTCAGGCACCCAGGTGACCGAGCGGGTCATTGAGGCAGGCAAGAAACTCCGGTTTATCGGGCGTGCAGGGGCCGGGGTTGACAATATCGATATGAATGCTGCCACCCGTCGTGGCGTTATCGTTGCCAATGCTCCGGAAGGAAATACCCTGGCAGCAACCGAGCATACCATGGCCATGATGCAGTCACTCTGCCGGAATATCCCCCAGGCAAATGCATCCATGCAGGCAGGAGAATGGAAGCGATCCAAATTCATGGGTGTTGAACTGAATGAAAAGATACTCGGGATTGTCGGGCTTGGGCGTATTGGACGAGAGGTTGCAAAACGCGCATCATCATTTAACATGCATATCATTGGATATGACCCGTTTATCTCTCCGGATAAAGCAGCGGAGATGGGCATCGAATCGATGTCTCTTGATGCTCTCTTTACCAAAGCCGACATCATCACGGTTCATACCCCACTTATCAAAGAGACACGACATATCATCAATGAAAAGTCCATCGCCACGATGAAAGATGGGGTCCGCATTATTAACTGTGCCCGTGGAGGAATCATTGATGAAGCAGCACTGGCGGCGGCTGTAAAATCAGGAAAGGTAGCAGGGGCTGCGATTGATGTGTTTGAAGAAGAGCCACCAAAAGACTCTCCGCTCATTGGTATTCCAAATATCATAGTGACCCCTCATCTTGGGGCGAGTACGGTGGAAGCCCAGAAGAATGTGGCAATCTCCATAGCAAAGCAGTGTCTTGAGGTTCTCGGTGGGGGAGATGCGAAGTATGTCGTGAATGCACCGATCATCCCATCCGAACAGCATGAGATCATTGAGCCCTATGCAACCCTGGGAGAGCGGATGGGCCGGCTCATGATCCAGATTGTTGACGGGCGTGTCCAGAAACTGGAGATGATCTATGGCGGCGATCTTGCAGCACTCGGGCAGTCCACGAAACTTATCACCCATATGGCGATCAAGGGACTGCTCGATCCTATCCTCCGCTTCCCGGTCAATATGGTAAATGCCGCATACATTGCCAAGGACAGAGGTATCGCTGTTTCTGAGACAACAACCGGCGAATCTGCAGGGTATAAGAATCTCCTCACCATGAAGGTAACCACTGATAGTTCTGAACTGGTGATTGCCGGATCAGTTCTATACAAGGGTGGCGCGAGGATAGTGTCAATTGCAGGATACACCATGGACATGGTCCCCGAAGGAGCGGTTATCATCTCACGGCATCTTGACCGTCCTGGAGTTATTGGCAGGGCATCCACCATCCTTGGTGAACATCAGATCAATATCGCGGGTATGCAGGTCGGCAGATTCCAGCCAGGTGAGGAAGCAATCATGGTCCTGAATGTTGATGGGGATGTCCCTGAAGAGGTGATGGAAGCGATCCGTGGTATGCCGGGTATCTACTCAGCAAAATTTGCCAGGATCTAATCTTTTTTTCAAGAACAGATCAAAATCTATAAATGGACTGGAAGGCTACATTGTAAGGCACAACCGGGGGCTCGTGGTCTAGCTGGTTATGACGTCGCCTTGACATGGCGGAGATCCTGAGTTCGAATCTCAGCGAGCCCATCTTTTCTCGATACTTTTTTTAGGTTGTAAGAAGAGTGATAACTATGCTCATTAATTCGATATCCCTAAAAAGTATTATTATATTAATAGTTTTTGGATTGATCGTGTCATTTGCTCAAGGTGCTCTAGTTTCAGGAAGGGAACCAACAGGAGGTCTGAATAAACTGACTATTGATAATTCTCAAGGTGAACTAGATGCATTAGTAGTTCTAACGCAACCAAACTGGCCAAATCCAATCTGCTCCATTTATCTTCCAAAAGGGGAATCACATACATTTGAGAAGATGAAGCCAGGATTGTATGATATTTATTATATCCTAGGAAAAGGTTGGATGTCTACAAAAAAAGCGTTTGCTCAGGAAATTGAAGTCGGAAAGATTGATCAGCCAATTGAATTAGTATCCGAAGGACATAACACCGTAGAATCTTATAAAATTGTCTGGGATTATGTTCCATACAACGATAATGAGTATATTACCGACTTTAATACNGTAACAGTTACCCTGTATCCTGTTCCAAAAGGAAATATTGAATTAGTTCTGATAGANAGAGANGATTTTCCNAAATACTAATTTTTTTAATTTTTAACTTATGACTATATCCTTTTGAGATATCATGTCATTTTTAGTGTATTTTGCAAAGAATGGTAAAGTCAGCCAATAGTAAGAAATAGTATCTTGGCTGTATCTATCACCGTCATTAAATTCTCATTACACCGGAGACTATCCAAGAATATGATTTTTTATTTATTTAAGTAAATATATAAGGTCTAATTCGAATTTAGCCACTTATTTATCTCCAATTTAGAAATATTTATGCACTCGATTTCTCGGACAGACTCCTTTAATAATTGACCGGTAATAATCTGCATATCGTATCAGAGGTTTACTTTTTTCTTTGGATAGAATATTGCACGAAGATTCATGCATTCTAATCATTTCCAATCATTTTTTTCCATTATTTGATTCTCACATAAAGATAGCTCATTTCATGCTCCTTCACGCAGATGTACTATCGTGAATCAGATATACACCATCATTTTAGCAGGAGGGGTCGGGACCAGGCTCTGGCCTCTTTCGAGAACCTACTATCCAAAGCAGTTTCTTCAGGTGAATGGTCACTCACTCTTTCAAAAGACGTACCTGAGAGCAGTTGAAAACAGCAATCCTTCAGATATTTATGTAGTAACGAATGAACTACATCATTTCCTGGTAAAAAATCAGATAAATGAACTCAGATATCCAATTGCAGATGAGCAGATCCTGCTTGAACCTTCAGGAAAAAACACCCTCCCGGCAATTGCGTGGGGAGTTACAGAAATCGCGAAGAAAAACCCGGATTCGGTTATCATGGTTTTTCCCAGCGATCACCTTCTTGGAGCATCAGCCGGTGAGGAGTTGCGTTCAGCAGTCCCTTTATGTGAACACTACCTGGTTACATTTGGAATTATTCCTGACAGTCCGCATACCGGATATGGATACATTGCGCCTGGCAATCCATTGGAGAAAGGATTCCAGGTACACGAGTTTAAAGAGAAACCAGATGAGGATACTGCACGGCAGTATGTGAAGGATGGATATTTCTGGAACAGCGGGATGTTTCTCTTTTCTGTTCAGGTTTTTATGAATGAACTGATACGATATCAGCCGATTATTGCAGACATTTTTGAAAAGGGGGGTTCCTGGGATGAACTTCCTTCAGTTTCAATAGATTACGGCATTCTCGAACATTCAAATAACGTAGCTGTTGTTCCTCTTTCTTCCAGTTGGTCCGATCTTGGTAATTTTAATGCATGGTATGAGATATCGGGGAAGGATGCTTGTGACAATTCAGGGAATTGTATGGCCATAGAGTCATATGGAAATTTTGTGACGACCAAGGACCGGTTTGCAGCCCTTATCGGGATAAAAGACACGATTGTTGTCGAGACTTGTGACGCATTACTTGTCTGCCGGCGCGACATGGCAGAAAGAGTAGGAGACCTGGTTAAGGATCTGAAAAAGCAGGGGAACCCGATTACTGAAATACACCGTCTGGTTTACCGACCCTGGGGGTCCTATCTTGGGCTTGAAACCGGGCCCGGGTTTCAGATTAAGCGACTGACGGTGAATCCTGGTATGCGCTTATCACTGCAACGACATCATCACCGGAGTGAACACTGGGTTGTGGTGCATGGGACCGCTGATGTGGAACTTGATGGAAAGCAGCTCTTTGTCAGACCGGGTGAGAGTACGTTTGTCCCTGCGGGAGTTATGCACCGGCTCGGGAACTCAGGAAAGATTCCCCTTGAGGTTATTGAAGTCCAGATAGGTGAGTATCTTGAAGAGGATGATATCGAGCGGACCGAGGATGACTTTAAACGGGTATAAGGATCAGAGGATCTGATCTTCAGATACCTCAATTGTTTTTCCGGTTTCAATAATCCGGTATGGCCCGGTGGCCCGTACTTCGTATGGGTTGTTCTGGGTGCTGTATGGTAGAGTGAATGTCCCGTTCACACTTTTTTGCTGCCATGTGAAGTTCCGTCCCTGATTCGTGGTTATAGGGAGTTCAATGGTTCCTGTTCCGGGCAGAGTGAATCCTTTCACCCGTTCAAATATTTTCACTTCTTTTATCTGATGGGTTTCATCAGATGCAACAGTTGTCGGTGATTCATAGATGAGCCGGTAATGGCCAAGGGCCGGGACATCGGTGATGGGTTTGGTGAACTGGATGGAACCGACGATCTGGTTATCGGATGTGGGGAATTTTTGTGCGTCTTCAGAAGAGATTTGAATGGCATTCGTGATTAATTTAAAGGAGCCTCCGCTCATTGGTGATTGCTCAATGGTCAGGAGTGATCCTCCCTGGCCCGGAGAATATGAGCCATCGGAGAGATGTAACTTTACAGCGGTACTTTCGAAATATGGCTGTTTTAAGACAAGAACTGGATCATATCTGCCACCCTGCCCGGACGGTTGATAATAGGTCTCCTGGTATTGAGAGATACGATCTCTGCCATATCCCCACAGGGGAAGGGCGGCAAATTTCGAGGTGACGGTAGCAAAGTCTGTGATGATATATTTTGCTTTTACATCATCCGCGTTTAATTCTGCATTCTCTTCCGATTGAGCTGCCAGGAATTGTGCGACCGGAGGGACATTATCCTGGAAGGGTGATGTTATGGGGATTCTTTGACTAAGGAAGGTTATCCAGTGTCCATAATCCCACCAAGAAAGAACGCCATATGATTTTTCCGGATAGGTGAATTCTGTTTTTTGATAGATTTTATGATAATCAACACCTGTATCAGGGGAGATCTGTGAGAGCCAGGTAAGAGAGTCAGCCCAGTCATTTGTCATTGAGATGAGACCGATCTGCTTATCTGCAACGGTCATGACCGTCTGGACTGAAAATCCGACGATGATAAGCATTAAAATCCCTACCACTGCTATTGCACGATATGGGAGATTCTGATCTTTCATCTCCAGGTTTTTCTTTGATCGTTTCTCAGGCTGCTCACTCGCTGCAATTTTTGAATATATTGTGCTGAGTGCGATCGCAGAAAATAGCACAATAACTATACTTACGTAATATTCATACCGGACATGCATCAGAGTCGCATACATGAGAACGATTCCCCATACAAGAATTGCCATTAAGGCAGGTTGATACGAACGAATCAGCCTGATAATACAGATGACAATACCTACTAATGCAAGAAATATGGCAATATTGTAGGAGTACCACGCCCGTACCGGTTCCCACATCTGCATCTCATTAATATATGATTCAGCATATGAAAAGAAAAAGAAATAGTGGATAGAGTTGTTTATCTGGGCAGCAATATCAGGGGTAAGCATCGCAATGAATGCATATCCCGCGGCGAATGAGGTCAACACAGTTCCAATATAATGAAACCGCGGTTTCTTTGCGAACAGATGTGCGAAGAGAGTGAGAAATCCCAGTTCAAGAGGGATTGCCAGAGCTGCCAGAATATGTCCTATCGAATACCTGCTCAAAGAAAACCCATCATGTGTTAATCCAAGAGGGAGATAGAGGACTGTAAATGTAATAAAGAAGAGGCAGGTATGTAGAAGGAGAATGAAAAGATGATTCCGGTCCCGGAGTACTAATGCATGGATCAGGAAGATAAGGGCGCAGATTGCTGCAAAAAGCACCATGGTCTGAATGTTCATAAGACCCAGAAAATATACAATCCCAGCAAAGATGGCAAGGAGGATACTTTTTTTCGTATACCAGGGCTTTTGAATGGTGCTCGTGGTGAGTAGGAGAGCGACTATGAGGGTGATGAAAAGGGTTGAGAAGAGTGTTTCTGTAATATGATGATCGAGATATCCATAAAAAGAACGATATAATAACTCTCCGGAGATGACCGGAAGAAGTATTGCTGCTATCCACCCAGTTTTTTCATCCCCGGATAATTTTCCCAGATACCAGATTATGGGAATGAGAAGGAGAAATATTAAAGGAGGAACGTATGATGCGACAATCATATTTTCCGGTCTTGACAGGGCACCAACAAGAACACAGACAGATGCACAGAGGAATGGGAAGAGCGGACCCCAGTCGACATCCTTTCCTGTGGGAAACGCAGTCATGGGATCGAACCAGGCATATCCGGGGTAATTTGCAGATATTTGCTCAATCTGACGCATTGAGTACCAGGTATCCATGAAAATGAGTTTCTGAACCGGACCATTGCCAAGGAAATCCATGGGTAAAATCCGGAGCCAGAGTCCAAGGAGGGCAGAGGCAATCACAAGGAGGAGAAGAAGGTGCGATGAATGTGTATTCAGCCAGTCTTTTGATCTTGTCATTATGAGTACTATCTGACTTTTTCCTTAAGTATTCATTTCCGAACAAGAGAGCATCCCCAGTTCTTCTATCATGAGGGTTGCATCAATAAGTGCCTTAAATCGAAGTCCAGCTAAAATGGAAATAATTTGCATACAAAAGTAGTTTCGTCAGGATGGCAATACTATACTCATATATGGAAAAAACAAATAATCATTACCGGCCCAAGAGCTCATGATGTAGGTTACTGCCCTTTTTACTCTAATAAGCCCAGGTGAACGCTTTTACCCACTTTTTTACAATAAATAATTCATTTAATGGACGCAAGAAGCCCTTATCACCTTTTGTGAAACAGAAGAGAAAATATCTTCTTTTTTTTCGTATATATCATCCAATAGACCTTATTTTGACGAGGTTACAGAGATCAGATCTGAAGAGTACAGGAGAAGTTGTACCTATAGGAACGTTCCTTCAGGATCTTTAATTTAAACAATTACGCACGGGGATTCCAGCGATTCTCATAATTGATGAGTCTCAACATGAGATGATCTCCCTTTAGAAAACTATGCTAGATAAACAGGATCAGATGATCCATATTCAACAGGATACTGTTGATGAAATTAATGGATTTCGCAAAGACTCATCCAATTATCTTGAAACTGAATTTTCAGATATAAAAAGAAGTTACAGGCAATTAAAAACGCCCTTTCACGTGAAGGAATCCGAGTCTAATCAGGCTATGATTATTTTTGTCAGTTTTTTTCCCAAGATTTTCCTCAGTTACCAGATCATTTATCCTTTTGAATGAAAGTTATTAGTAAAACTGGTCATGGCATGGTAATAGAACCACTTGTAACAATAATAATTCCGGCCTTAAATGAGGAGAAGACAATTGGATCCTGTCTTGAAAAAGTCAGGGCAGGGTGTATAAAACACAATATACCATTTGAAATTATTATCTCTGATTCCTCAACAGACGCAACCCCGGAAATCGCACGTTCCTTTGGAGCCCGGATTATTCATCCTGATAAAAAAGGATATGGCAATGCGTATCTAGCCGCTTTTCCTATGGCAAAAGGAGAGATCGTTGTTATCGGAGATGCTGATGACACGTATGACTTTTCTTTGATCTCTGAATTAATCAGACCGATAAAAGAAGAGAGGGCAGATATGGTAATCGGATCAAGATTAAAAGGGAAAATACTTCCGGGATCGATGCCATGGCTCCACCAATATATCGGTAACCCTCTCCTGACAAGGTTATTAAATTTCACTTTTCATTCAAACTTCAGTGACACCCATAGTGGGATGCGGGCGATTCGGAAAGATGCACTTCAGAGATTAAGTCTCCATACCGGAGGGATGGAATTTGCCTCAGAGATGCTTATTGAGGCTGCAAAAAAGGGACTGAGGGTCGAAGAGATCCCGATCACCTATTATCCACGAAAAGGACCTTCAAAACTGCACAGTTTTGCTGACGGGTGGAGGCATATACGGTTTATTATGCTGATCAGGCCTCTTCGTTTTTTAATAGTCCCAGGCCTCCTGTTTATTCTTTTGGGATTTTCCCTGATGGTAGGAGTGGGGCTAATAAAATCAGTTGAACTGCAGGGGCTTCATTCATTTATTCTAGGAGATATCCTCGTGCTTGGAGGTCTTCAGTTTCTTCTTTCCGGTGTGGTTATGAAATCCTATAGTGTTACACACCAACTGGATGACTGTGGACCATGGTTTACTCAGATACTACAATATAAGACACTTGAAAAGTTGCTATTCATTGGTGTGTTGTTTATGATCCTGGGTTTTACCAGCGGTATATACATATTAAGTCAGTGGATTACAGTTTCCGGACCACTGACTCAAATAACAAACGCTGTTCTTTCGCTATCAAGTGTGATAATCGGCCTTCAAATAATATTTACAGCACTTCATGTGAGTATGATGCTTCTCCAGTGTGAACGGGATGGATGCTCAGGGTTTATTGGATAATGTGAGAGGCTGTTGCACATATTCATTTTGAACATACAATACGGGAAATTAACGATGTTAATATAAAAGTTCACAGGTTTAATTTGCCATATAATGCTAATGAAAAACTTTTATGCAACAGCCTCTTGATATTTTTTTTTGATAGGGCGAACCTGGAAATCAATTACTATGATTTAAGAAATTTACGGCATAAGAATGGTTTTCAGGAACAACGATCTCTTAAATCCCGTCTTCTTCTAAGTGAGCAGACCGAACAATAAGGAGGTTATTAAAGAAGCAGTTGCATAACCAAAATGCAATTTCCGCAAGAGGACAATTTCCATTCGAGTGGAACCTAAAATCGGCGATAAAAAATCTAGTTTTTCCTCATTGTACCAGCGGTTTAAAGTTATGCAACAACTTCTAAAATTAATATTTAATAATTATGACATCATACCTGCATTTTTTAGAACTGTCTGAATTTCATGTAATTGTTGTTCTATAAATTGATATTTTGTATTGAGAGAATCTTTGATATCTGATCTCATCTCCTGAATCTCCTGATTTGTAATTTTTTGAAGAGAGATCTGATAATTTTGGTTCGCCAACATCTGATCTTGTTTATCGAGCATCTGATCCTGTTTGACCAACATCTGATCCTGTTTGACCAACATCTGATCCTGTTTATCCAACATCTGATCCTGTTTATCCAACATCTGATCCTGTTTATCCAACATCTGATCCTGTTTATCCAACATCTGATCCTGTTTGACCAGCATTTGTTCTCCAATTTCAACAGAACGGCGACTGTTCGAATCTATACGTACCAGATACGTGAGGGCAGCATCCAGGCGTTCTCCGAGTTCTTCGTCTGGTTTCCCTCTTTGAATCTCGAAATACTCCCATTTCCCTTCATAGGTTCCTGTGTCAATTTTTATTGATTCAACATAGATAGGATCCTCATGTATTTTTATTTGAGAAATAAACCGATCCAAGTCAACTTCATTGCCTTCTGCGATAATTTCAACATCATATCCTGGGCAATTCCGGACAATCCCTGTAATATTATTTTTTCTGGCGATCTTTGTGACCCGATCCCGGTATCCGACACGCTGAACTTCACCTATTGCAGTAATTATTAGACGTTTCATGAATATCTCATATCAGTTTTTTCTTTATATTGTTGCTGATTATGAGAAGAAATACCTATCATTCAAAAAATTTTACAGGTTTAAAAACAGTGGAAAATTAAGCCTGAATTTATTGCCATATAGATGGTTTTTTCAGAAATAATGAAAAAAGTGAAGGTACCAGAAAAAATTGCCATCCTGCTTCAGCTATTCTTTGCTCATAATTTTTCGGGTTGTCACTCCACCGGTAACCGGATGAGTGAGGTGAGAGATGAATTCTGCTTTTTTCATTACCTCTCGAGAATATCCGGGGCCTGATCTTCTGATTGATCACGGTTTTGCATTCCGCCATGAGTGTCCGATCAAGATCTATTGCTACACGATCTATCTCATCACCTTTCCGATTCCACCAGGGGCTTGTCAATTCATACTGAAAGTCAGTTCTCCTTCCTCATAGGGTATATAATACATCAGAATTACAAATGTATTCAAGATGAATAGAGATCAGGAGGGGTTTTCGAGCGATGAAAAGGTAATATTTAATGTTATTTATTCATATGCATCACAGATACAAGAAAAATATGGGGAAAAATTAAACGAGTAATTCTGTTTGGTTCATGGGCCAGGGGTGAAGGTAATTCTGGTTCTGATGTTGATTTATTAGTTATTACTTCAAAATTACCGGTAAAATCCAAAATAGACATAATAGGGACTGCTTGCTCTTTTTTTACCAAAACAAATGTATACCTATCAATTAAGGTTTTTTCTGAAGACGAATTCGAACAAGAGAGGGACTTCTCGTTCATTAAAACTGTAATAATGGAGGGAAAGCAAATTGCCTAATAGTGAGGAAATATCTCTTTTTATCAGACGTGCTCAGGAAACGTATACCGTGGCATGCGAGCTACATCAAAACCACCATTATAATGACGCTGTATCCAGGGCATATTATTCAATGTTTTATGCTGCTAAAGCGGTGCTTCTAACAAAGGATATTATTACAAGGACTCACAGAGGGACGATCTCACAACTGAATAGTAATTTTGTGAGAGTGGGAGAATTTGAAGAAATGGTGTGGAAATATCTGCCTTTGTCTGAGACTCTTCGAGAGAAGCCGACTATTCTATACCAAAAAGAATTACTCAGGAAGAATCTGATGAGATTCTGACGGGTGCCCAGATCTTCATACAACGATGTGAATCGCTTATTTCTCAAAAAATTTAAATTTCCTGACTTCTTATGAGGTTTTTGGTACCAATTTTCTGGACATTTCGGTACTTGTCATCTTGTTGAAAATAATTCAAGTTATCTATCTTTAATTTCTCTTTCAAAATTGCAATTCCGTATTTTTTGTTATATTTTCCAGACCTTTTTTAGGCAAAAATTCTCAAAGGATGGCATGATGATACTCATCAGGCCCGATGTATAATATACAGGGCATTTTCATGAGATTTGCTTCTCTCTTTACAGGTCATCCATAGTTTTTCTGGTAAAAACTCAAATATTCACCAGATATGACACTTTTTACCCAACTTTGATGTTCCAGGTACCACCGGATTGTTTTTCGGATCCCTTCCTCAAAGGGAGTTTGAGGTGCCCATCCGAATTCCCGTTTGATCTTTGAGGCATCAATGGCATATCTCCGATCATGTCCAAGCCGGTCGGTAACATACGTGATCAGGCTTTCGTTGATCTCCGGGTCTCCGGTCATTTCATGCAGAAGCCGCAGTATTGTTTTTACAATAATGATATTTTCCCGTTCATTCGAGCCCCCAATATTGTATACTTCTCCTGGTTTTCCCTTATGGAAGGCTAGATCTATTGCCCGGCAGTGATCCATGACATAGAGCCAGTCGCGGATCTGCCGGCCATCACCATATACCGGTATGGACTGGTGTTCCAGGGCTCGGGTGATGGTTAAAGGGATGAGTTTTTCGGGGAACTGATAAGGCCCATAATTATTCGAGCACCGGGTGATTACCAAAGGTATGCCAAAGGTATCATGGTATGCTTTTGCAATGAGATCTGATCCTGCTTTACTTGCAGAGTAGGGGCTGTGTGGGTCGAGAGGGGTAGTCTCAGAAAAGAGACCTGTCGGACCGAGTGAGCCATAGACCTCATCGGTTGAGACCTGGAGAAAGGTTGTGTTCTTTTTCCACGTCCCATTCTTTCGCCATGCTGCTTGTGCGGCATCAAGGAGCGTATGGGTTCCCAGGATATTGGTTTTGAGGAAGATCGCAGGATCATGAATTGACCTGTCCACATGGGATTCAGCCGCAAAGTTGATGACTCCCTGGATATCATACCGGGAAAATATCGATTGAACCTGTTCTGGATCTGTGATGTCTCCTTTGATGAAAATGAATCGGGATTTCTGATCTTCCGGAAGGGCGGCCAGATTTTCAGGGTTCCCGGCATAGGTAAGGGCATCATACCCGATGATGATATCTTCCGGGTGGATGTCAAGGTAGTGATATACAAAATTTGAACCGATGAATCCAGCTACTCCGGTTATGAAGATATACATGTTTATGTTCTCCCAATTTCCTTTAAAAACCGCTCCGTTGCATCCTGCCAAGAGGGCAGGTTATATCCGATCACCTGTTTGAGTCCAAAATTGTCAAGAGCTGAAAATTCCGGGCGGGTTGCCGGGGTCTCGAATTCAGTACTTTTTCCCGGGATGAGTTCACCTGACCAGCCAACCTGCTGCAAAATATATGCAGCAAAGTCAAACCGTGAACAGTGACCGGTATTTGTACAGTGATAGAGTCCATATTGATCAGTTTGGATCAGGTCAAGGGTTGCCTTTGCCAGGTCGTGAGTATATGTGGGGGATGCAATCTGATCATCGACAACGGTAATGATGTTTGATTTGTCACTCCACTCCAGGACTTTCTTTACAAAGTTGATATTTCCGGAGCCAAATACCCATGATACCCGGATGAGATAGTAACGTGTTGCATGACGCATGACCTCCTGTTCACCAAGGAGCTTGCTCTCACCGTACCGACTTAGTGGATCCGGATGGTCGGCTATGGTATATGGTCGGGATGATTTTCCATTAAAGATATAATCGGTTGAGTAATGGACTAAAGATGCGTTCACTTTATTTGCTGCCAGGGAGAGGTTTTTCGGCCCGATGCCATTAACCAAAAAAGCCTTCTCATATTCTGTTTCAGCCAGATCTACGGCGTTGTATGCAGCACAGTTGATGATGATGTCTGGCTGAAGGTTCTGTATCGTTTCAGTTACTACATCATATTTTGTAATATCAAGATCCTTTGAAGTCCAGGCAGTGACGTCGTGCCCATACTTCCTACAGAGGTTTGTAGTATCCTTCCCTAATTGGCCATTGGCACCGGTAATGAGTATTTTCATCAGTTTTTCCTACACATAAGTGAAAGGTGACCTGAGTTCAGATAATATCGGATGCTTTGTATCTTTTTCAGATAAAATCGGCTCTTTCATGCCAATTATATCTAGAGGCCATGGAATGTTCAAGTCTGGATCATTCCATAACAGGCCGGCATCTCCCGATGGATAATAGAGATCGGTAACCTTGTACATAACTTCGGTATCGTCTTCAAGAGCCAGAAAACCGTGTGCAAAACCTACGGGAATATACAGCATTGCAGGATCATTCTCACGCAGGGTCACTGCAAAAGGCTTTCCATAAGTGGGTGATCCTATCCGGATATCAACCGCAACATCATAGATAGAGCCTTTCAGTACCCGGACAAGTTTTCCCTGCGCGTGTGGGTACTGGTAGTGAAGACCACGAAGGACTCCCTTTTGTGATTTTGAATGATTGTCCTGGACAAATTCATCAGTAATTCCTGCATGAGAGAAATCTTTTTTGTTGTAACTTTCAACGAAAAAACCCCTCGAGTCTTTAAAGTACTGCGGCACTACCAGAAGGATACCCGCAAGTGGTGTTTTTGTTATGGTTAATTTTCCCATGTCTATCTTCCATTCCCAAGAGCAAGAGAGATAAGATACTGACCATATTCGGTTTTATCCAGGCATTGTGCAAGTTCCAGGAGTTGACGTTTGTCTATGTATCCCTGTTGGAATGCTATCTCTTCGATACAGGCCACATATAATCCCTGCCGTTTCTGGATTGTCTCAATAAACTGAGATGCTTCGAGAAGTGAATCGTGGGTTCCTGAATCCAGCCATGCCATACCTCTGCCAAATAACTCAACAATGAGATTACCTCGGGAAAGGTAGATGTTGTTTACATCGGTTATTTCAATCTCACCTCGTGCGGATGGTTTCAGACCTTTTGCAATGGTTACCACGTCATTATCATAGAAGTACAATCCGGGCACCGCATAATGAGATTTTGGTTTTTGTGGTTTTTCTTCGATAGAGATAACCTTTCCATCCGGATCAAATTCAACTACCCCAAAAGCGGTGGGATCGCGGACATAATAGCCGAAGATAGTAGCACCAGTCTCACGGGAGACTGCTCTCCGGAGTATTTCTGAAAAATGCTGCCCATAAAAGATATTGTCTCCTAATATTAGGGCAACCCGATCCTTTCCAATAAATGATTCACCGACGATAAAAGCATCAGCAAGACCACGTGGTTCCTCCTGTATCGCATACGAAAGGGAGAGGCCATATTGCGCTCCGTCTCCAAAGAGTTCTTTGTATAAGGGAAGATCCCGGGGTGTGGAGATGATGAGGATATCACGGATTCCGGATAGCATCAGGACGGAAAGCGGGTAGTATATGAGTGGTTTATCATAGATGGGGAGCAGATGTTTTGAGATGCTTTTAGTCAGGGGATACAGGCGGGTTCCTGCCCCTCCGGCGAGAATTATTCCTTTTATTGTCACAGGGCACCAGTTCACTATGTGTAATTAATGTAAGACCGATTACCACATAACCTCTTGGCTCGGGCTTAACCTTTATCCATCATAACAACGACTGATAAATCGAATTGCCGTGAAGGTTGCGATATTCCATGATTATTTCACATCTATCGGGGGTGGTGAAAAGGTTGTTATGGCTATCGCAGACTGCCTTCATGCGGATATCTATACCACCGAGTGTCGAACTCCAGAATGGTTTGATCCACAAAAAAGAATTCATTCTCTTGGGATTCTTTCAACCAGACCCTTTTTAAAGCAGATGGGAGCGACATTCCGGTTTGCGCAGACTGATCTCACAGATCAATATGACTTTTTCATCTTTAGTGGCAACTGGGCACACCACGCTTCAAGAAAAAACCAGCCATCACTTTTCTATTGCCATACACCAGTCAGAGCTCTGTATGATTTATACCCGTTATTTAAATCCCGGCTCCCACAATCGATCCAACCAGCATACGCTGCCTGGGCAAGGGGGATGAGAATATCTGATCAAAGATCCATTCAAAGGATTAATCTGATTGTTGCAAATTCCAGGCACGTAAAGGAGAGGATTAGACATTATTACCACCGTGACGCCGTGGTAATTTACCCTCCGGTTCATACTTCACGATACCGATGGAGAGAATATGGTAATTTCTGGTTATCTGTAAACAGATTATATCCGGAGAAACGGATTGAACTCCAGATTGAGGCATTCTCCCGTATGCCGGATCAGCACCTTGTAATTGTAGGGGGCGCAAGCTCTGGAGATCATGCAGATCCCTATGGTTCCAAGATCTATAAAATGGCTCAAAAAACAGACAATATCTCTATATTGGGTCAGATATCAGAAACAGAAGTTATCGATCTCTATTCCCGGTGCAAGGGCCTTTTATGTACTGCTGTTGCAGAAGACTTCGGGATCACTCCGCTTGAGGCGATGGCAAGTGGAAAGCCAGTAATCGCTGTTGCTGAAGGTGGTTATTTGGAGACGGTTACTCCGGATTGCGGGAAATTAATAAAACCTGATATTCGTGATATTATTAAAGCAGTTCAATCGGTTTCTATGCACCCTGAAATGTATCGGGAATTTTGTATGAACCGAGCATCGGTGTTTGATATCAGTGTTTTTAACACCGCAATAAAAAAAACCACTGAAGAAACATATGAAACATGGTCAGATTCAGTATAATAATTCCAAATTATAATGGGACCTTATATCTTGGTCCCTGTATTGACTCAATACATGCACAAGATTGTCAAGATTATGAGATAATCCTAGTGGACAATGCATCACATGATGAGAGTGTATTGTTTATAAAAAATTCATATCCAGATGTGATTCTTGTCTTAAATATTCAGAATCGGGGATATGCAGGTGGATGTAATGATGGAGTCAGAATTGCAAGTGGTGAGTTTTTTTTATTTCTCAACACTGACACGGTATTAGAGAAGGAATTTCTCACAAAAATGAATGATGCCATGGATAGATATCCACAATATGGCATGTATGCCCCAAAGATGGTATATCCTGATGGTCGTATTAATTCCACAGGAATTTGCATATCTCTATCTGGAGCAGCTTGGGACAGGGGAATGGGAGAGGAAGATAATGGCCAGTATGATTTTTCTGAAGAGATTTTAGGACCCTGCGGAGGAGCTGCGGTCTTTAGAAGAGAGGCTTTTTTAGATGCAGGGGGGTTTGATGATGATTTTTTTCTTTTTATGGAGGATGTTGATCTGGTTGTCAGGGCACAACTTGCCGGATGGAGATGTCGATATATACCTGAAGCGGTTGTGAATCACCACCATGGGGGAACCACTGGTGTCGGGTCTGATGTATCGATATATTATGGTAACCGGAATATCTTGTGGTATCCACTCAAAGATTACCCTTTTTGGTTGCTGATATTTGCACTTCCATGGATAATCGGGCGGATGATTGGTGTTGTAGGTTACTACGCACTGAAGGGTAAGGGTAGAATAGCCCTGAAAGCGAAGTGGGATGGAATATTAGGCATCTACCAGATGATTAAAAAAAGACGAAACGTTTTACATATAAAAAAGGCAACAAGACAATTCATCAATCTTTTTTTATTTGATTATTATCATTCTCTAATTATTGGCAGATAATACATTCTTCCATCTCTTCCTCTCTGAAAAACACCATATTGTTTCTCTTCCGGTACACTTCTAGCAAACCTCAAACATTCATTCTGACAGGAAAAGTTAGGATTATACCAAGGATCGCCTGATAGGTAGATATGTTTATGTCGATTCAGGAAGTAATCGATCTCTTTTTTATACCGGGATTTTTTCTCAGGAGAATCTTCATACCCACGAGATAATGATTCAGCATGAATTGCCACGCAATAAGGAGTATAAATATTTAAGTATCCTTTTTCAATAAGACGAAGACAGAAGTCAACATCGTTTAAAGAAACCTTGAGGTTAATCTCATCAAGCCCATTTATTTCAAGATATTTCGATTTTTTAACCATCAAAAGGGCACCGGTAACTGCAATAACATTTCTAGTGATTTTTAGATGGTTTATATATCCGTTTGCCTCTCCAGGAAATGATTTATGTGGGTGACCAGCAATTCCGCCAATCCCCACAGCTATTCCTGCATGTTGAATCAAACCATTCGGATACAATAACTTACCCCCAACTGCACCTACTTCATTGCGTTGTGCATGTTCTAACAGTGCTTCAATCCAATCCGGCGAAATAACCTCAATATCATTATTCATGAGCAATACATATTTACCAAGGGATTGTGAAACTGCAAGATTATTAATTGATGAATAATTAAATGGGTGTGGATACTCAATTACGCGGATATTAGATAGGGTATTAAGCCATTTTAGGAGTATTTCATCTGTTTCTGGAAGTTCACTATTGTTATTAACAAGAATGATCTCATAAGAAGGATAAGATGTCTTGTTTTTGATTGACTCTAGACATCGATCCAGAACTCCAGATTGATCTTTAAAGGGAATTATGATACTAACGAGAGGGGAATTCACAATATTTCTTCGAATTCTGTAAAAATTGTGTATTTCACTATGCTCAACACTCCCAATTATCTTTCTTCTTCTAAGAGTGTCTTCAAGAACCATCTTTCCAGCAATAGTACATTTATCTCGAGATTTGGGCTTATTACTCGTGGATCCTGTATGAATTCTCCAATGATAGAGTACTTTTCTTATATGGCAGATTGTGTCTGCAATTTCTGATGCTCGTAAAATAAGATCATAATCCTGAGCACCATCGTATTCAGTGCGGAAAAATCCACAGGAATCCAGTATTTCTTTTTTAAGAACCATCAAATGAGTGATATAATTATGCGTTAAAAGAAGATCGGGTGAATAATCCGATTTAAAATGAGGGGAATAAAAGAATGAATTGATTAATCCCTGGTGATAAAAATTTTCATCTGTGTAAATGATATCCGGGTTAAATTTTTGAATGGCATCATTGATTGCCATAAGGGCGTCTTTTTCTAAAAAGTCATCCTGATCCAGAAATGTTATGTAATCACCTGTTGCGATTTGTATGCCATTATTTAATGCAGAGGAAATTCCTTGGTTTTTTGACAGGAATTTTACTTTTATCTTTGGATTAGATAATCCTTTTAAAAATTCCAAAGTCTCATTATGATTAGAATTATCATCAACAATAATTAGTTCCCAATTATTCGTATTCTGAACTAATACTGAATCTATCGCTTGTTTAAGCCATTTTACAGGACCATTATAGACAGGAATAATAATTGAAATCTTATTACATTTCGGTTTTTTTTGAGATTTTCCTAGGGTTCTATTAACTGGATTGGTAAAAAATGAGTCGAGATCACGTAAATGCTGATGTATTACATAAAGAAGGTAAGTCGGGTGAAATACGAAATATGAAGGCAATATACCTAATTTTCGAGCCTTTTCTAATATTTTTGCTAATTTCATAGTACTTAAGAATATATAAAATTTTTACGGGTTCATTATTAATTTGAAACCATTAATTAAGTCAGATAAGTCAAAAATTTCACATGACGTAACACTATTATTTTTCCAATAAATTTTCTTCCATAATATTACTAATATATTTTTTTGTGAGAAATATAAAATCTTTAAATTGCGGCCTATTTAACCGTTGAATGAGCCTTCCTTGCTCTTGGATGAGAAGATCTTTATCATACAAATTTTTTTCATATTCATATATTAATCGTGTTATGATTTTTGCCTCTCTTAATCCATGAATCACCATACTATCAGTAGTAGGAAAAAATGAAAGCAATTGATTTACATATTCTCTTAATGAAATATGATGGGAAATTTTTTGTTTTGAAAGTTCAGCATGTTTTTTAAGATTTTCGGGGTTATCCAGGAGTTTGCAAATTTCTGTTCCCATTTTCTTTAAGTCAAGGTAAGGAACTAGTATACCTACGTCATCCCGTAATAAATCCTGAAATCCTCCTGCCTCTTTAAACGCAACAATCGGTAGACCTGCATCCATCGCTTCCAAAATAACAGAAGGGAATGAATCTTCACGTGAAGGAAGCAAAAAGATGTCCGAACCAGAATAATAAAGACTCATTTGCTCATTATCAACCATCTCCCCAGTCAAATGAATTTTATCATACAGATGATTTTTTTTGATTTCTTGTAACATTCCTGCATAATAATCTTTATTATAATTTCCAATCCAGAAAAAATGAATGTTATCACGATGACAAATTATTGAACTTGCAATATTTAGGAAAATGTCAAATCCCTTAATATCACATCCGTAGCCAACACTCAGGATTATCTTGTCATTATCTGACAGATTATATTGTGAATTCAATTCTTTACGTGCCTTTTTTTTATCTGGACATACATTATTGAAATACATCCCTTGAGGCAATATGCAGACTTTATCTTTAGGAAGGGATAATAGTGCGGCATCTTTTTCATACACAAAATCAGATGGGAACATTATTTTTTGCGCACATGCTGCAATTGCAATACCATATGGAATAGCATTAAATAACTTTATGACTTGAGGCATTTCATGAATCAGAGAAACACAGAAAAATCCAAGAGAAGTGAGTTCTGCTAGAACATCACCAGTCACAATTGTGTTACAAATTGCTGAAGTGAAACCACGTTCCTTTAATGATACCAGAAGTGGCTGGTAATAATCATTTTCCTCCAAGAAATCTTTTAAAATGTATACTTCAGCATACCTCTTAAATTCTTGAATAAGAACTCCACCATCCTTTGCCAAAATTACTAATTCGTAATTATATGATTCCCTTAAAATATGAGCTATGTTCAGGATGAGTAGTTCTGCTCCTCCATGATGGCCATCATGAGTCACGAGTATTATTTTATCCATTCAATATCCCTACAGCAAATGCGAGTCTCATTATCAGAATATAATCTAATTTTCATTGATTTTTATTTTTAAACCAGAAATATATTAATTTTCTAAAACCCTTAATATCCTTATTCGATAAATTTAAACTATTCATAGATTCTTTATATGAATGCCTCCTCATACTACTCCCTATTAGATAAGATAATAATTTGTGTTCGAATAATTCCGGATCATATACACCAGTAACTCTGTTTGAATGAACTATTTTAAGAATCCAATCAAACAATTTTTCAGAGGTTATACTAGTTGAAGTCTGCCTTAAGTTTTGAAAAATATGTTCTGCTTCAAAGCAAATACAATAAATTAAAAATGCGTGAATATCAAATTCTTCAGGTGTAACTTTAATGCCAAGTTGTCTTAATATCCACACTCGAGTATCCATTGCTGATTTATGCTGATTAATCAAACGATTACTGCTCAATTGTGTGTTTGATATCCGGTAGCGGAGTAAAAATTCAGGGATATTTGTTATTTTAGTATATTTTGAACATTTCACCCAGAGATCATAATCCTGAGCGAATAATAATTTTTCATTATACTCTAGATGATTTCCCTCTAAAACCGATTTTCTAATAATTACACTTGGATGAATGATTATGTTATGAAAAAAAAGTTCAGTCCGAATATTTTCCGGAGAACAATCAGGAGTCAATTTTCTAGGACTCTTTTCAATTGTTTCAGCCCAAGAACCACAAATCCCTACATCTGGATTATTATCCATATACCTTTTTAAAACATCAAAGCGTTGTGGTAAACTGATATCATCCGCATCCATTCTGGCAATATAATCTCCTTGAGAGAGTGAGAGTCCGATGTTCAAAGAACGGCTTAGACCAAAGTTCAAATTATTATGTAAAACTTTTATTCTAGAATCATCATATGAATTAATTATTTTTAAACTACTATCGGTAGAACAATCATCAATTATGATACATTCAAAATTTTGGTAGGTCTGATTGAGGATACTCTCAATTGCCTGACGAAGATATTCCTTGCCATTATATACGGACATGAGGACCGTGATTTTTGGTTTTGAATTCATTTCTTTTCCAAAAAATTAAAACATGATGTTAATCTTAAAACAAAAATTTTAAAATAAATGCCTTTAAGAAATTTTAATTCTAACCCAATCTAATAAAGGATCATTAGGATAGAACTTTTGTTCCTCTGAATTAAATATTTTATCCCGAATCCAATTTAATTGAGGATAATTAATGTAAAGTTCCTTTTTTTCCGGATCGAAAACATTTAAGCTATTCTCTCTGAAATACTTAGCAGTATTGGTGATCACAGCAGGATCAGGATATATTTTTTGTAAGATTTCACTTGATTTTTCTTCATAAAAAATAAAATTTTGACTATTATTTAAATTTTCCATAAACCATTTTCCTCCATGCTGTATTCCAGGTATAACATGAAAAAATGAACCAAATATCAACATTGAGAGAATAATTCCCACTAATATACAATTATTGCATACTTTTATGACTTGGTCGATTTTTTTATTTTCCTTCATTGGTTTGAAAAAACAATTATAAACATCCCGTACGCAATAGTTTATTACCAGAAAGAAAAGGCTTATTAAAAGCAGTATTGTGCTTGGAAAATGTCTAATATCAGGGATAAATAGCACCATATCAACAGGACCAAAGATACCTCCATTTCCACTTCTTGACAATGTTAATAGAACAGAAATTGAAAAAAGGTATGCAATCATTCCATACCAAATTGCATTGTCAGATAAATCAAGATTTTTCCTATTAACAATAATAATTGTAAGAGATACCAAAAATATTAAAATCCCAGCAAAAATGGTATAGGATACATCGTGAATAATATTTGATCCGATTGTTCCTATAAAGCAGAGAAATTTGTGAAAAGGATAGAGAATAAAATTATATAGATAAATTCGATAGCCTTCAATTCCATGAATACCGGTTGAACGGAATTCTAATAGAATATAATTAATATAAAAGCACCCAGTTGATACTGCAAGCCAGATTATTAATTTAAGCTTTTTGAACATGTCATTTTTCAATAATATTGTAAATATTCCTCCAATCCAAATAAAAATGCCTGAAGAAAAAGAAAACATACATACAATCGCTGAAATAATTGCAATTAAGAACCAAAGATCAATTCCTTTATTTTGATCAAGCGAAAAAAACATTGCAGTTATAGAGACTAAAAATACTGAATAAAAAATAGATAATCCCCACAATAAACTACCTAGTTCATACAAGTTAAAATAATAAAATGAAACAGGAATTAATGGAATAACCATAAATGGATGATAATTATACTTTTTCAGGAAAATTAGAGATAGAATGACAAAAGCTATTATATAGAATATATATGACATAAAAATTTCAGATATAATATTAAAATTAGTAATTAAATGACTCACAATCATAAGAGTGAGTGGGACAACCGGCCTATGATCATTATGCAGGAAAAGTAAATCATTTAGGTTTCCTACACCTTTATGAAATGAAATCCCTAATGAGATATCTGAACCCCATTGATCCCAATATGGGATATTTACTGAAAAGACCCCAAGATACACAAATCCAGAAACAATTGGAGCAATAAGGAAACAAATAACGATGAAAAGAGTGATTTTTTTAACATTTTTATCACGTGTCAAGAAAGATCTAATCCCTTTTAGTATAGTAATGTGATTATTCATCATTATTACCTCTTTTTCTAAAATAACTCCTAGAAGCAAATCCTAAATGGATTGCGCTAAGTATACCAAACACATAAATTATAAAAGCACGACTGACATGGTCAATTATTGCAATGCTCATACCTACATCAGATGAGAGACCAAATATCTGCAAAATTCCGGATATTGATACTTCATGTATTCCTAATCCTGCCGGCGTTAATGGAAGTGATTGTAGAATAAATGCTACAATACCTGCAGATGCTGCTGCCAATGGTACTATATCTATCCCTATTGATTTTGCAGCAAAGAAAATTGGCATGAGCTCAAAAATCCAAACCGCACAAGACAATCCAAGACATAATAGTAATGCAGAAGGATTTGTTGCAAGGTCTCTCATTCCAACATTCAATAGTTTTATAGAATCAATTACTGAGGGATGATTTTGAAAAATTCGAGTGACAAATTTTTCTCCTAAATATGCAATAATTAATCCAAATATTAGTAACAATGTCAGGAGTGCTGCACCCACTTCAAATAATATTAAACCAGGAATTTTTGAGAAAATACTTAATGTAAATAATAAAATTCCTAATGTAAAGGTATCAAATGCTCGTTCAACCACTATTGTTGAAAGTGTAACACCAATTGGTTTTTCATCACAAATTTTCAATACAATAGCACGGGATATATCTCCAAGACGGGCAGGAACGAGGTAATTTATCAACCAACCAAACATAATTGACTTAAATAGTAATTCTCTTGAAGTTGTATAACCACAACTCCTCATAAGAACACTCCACCGCCATGTTCGAAAAAGGAAAGAAACAAAGATACTAATCAAACATGCTGTAAACCAGAATATGGAAATATTGGTTAGATATGTAATTACATTTCCAAATCCGGAAATTGAAAACATTAAAGCAAGAATTCCAAGACCTAATACAAAAGCCAATAGAATTCCAATTTTTGATCCTTTTAAAACTGCATGAAATAGATCTTTTAAAGAAGTAACATTCCCCCATATAAAGAGAGATAATAACCGTTTTCCATATACTGTTGCATTTCTTGAGAGTTTTAATTTCGCTTCCCCTTCAGTCCGATCATACCATCTTACCGGTACTTCTGAACTAGAAAACCCGGCTATATGTGCTTTCAAAGGAATCTCAATTGTCAGATCAAAACCTGTTGATTCAAGATTAGAAATTCCGATTTCGTCTAAAACTTCTCTTCGATATGCTTTGAATGCGTTTGAAATATCCCGGTGACGAATTCCAAATAATACCCGGAGTGTATTATTAAACAGCCGGTTTGCCAGCATTTTTTTTCGCGGGTATCCATATAACGCACCTCCGGGAACGAACCGGGATCCATACGCAATATCATAACCCATCCCAATCCGCTTAACCAATTTGACAATATCCTCGGGATCATCTGACAGATCCCCCATCACCGGAATCAGAACACTTTTTGTTGCAACTGCCAACCCAGCTTTTACCGCATTTCCAAACCCGGGAGAAGATGATCTGTGGACTACCCGTATAGAGGGATTATCCCTGGCCAATCGATCTATTATCTGACCAGTAGCATCCGAACTATTGTCATCAACCAAAACAAGTTCATAATCCGAAATTATTGAACTATTATCAAGTACTGGAAGAATGTGATTTACCACATTTTCAATATTTCCTTCTTCATTATGAGCAGGAATAATGCATGAAACAGATAATGGTTGAGATTCTGGTGAGGGTTCCATAGTTATACAATATGAACTAATGCTGAACGATGAGAATTGATCCAGTCAGAAATATCAGAGACCGTCTGTTCAACAGTCTTTTCTGGCCTCCAATTACATACATTTGTTACCTTTGAGTTATCCGTAATATACCAGATAAGATCATTCGGCCTGTTTTGAGTTATTTTCTCAATCGGAACCTTTTTCCCAGTTACCTGCTCGCATATATGCGTTAATTCCTTCAGCGATATACTCGATGAAATACCCCCACCGACATTGAATATTCCCCTATCAAAGAGATCAAACTGTTTTATCTGCAGTTGGATTAACCGACAAAGATCAGATATATGGAGAACATCTCGAACCTGTTTTCCTTCCCCGCCATATCCTATATATTGCAAGGGACGGTCTAATATATGAGATAGTACCCAGTGCATAATCACCCCTTGATCCACTTTTCCCATCTGCCATGGTCCGCTAATGAGGCCACATCGGTTGATGATAGAAGGGACACCATATGATTCAGTATATTCCTGGATGAACAGTTCAGAACTAAGTTTTGTTGATCCATATAATGAACGAGCTCCTTCAAGAGGAAATGACTCTGATATCCCCTTGTCTGAAATACCACTACATTGATCTGTTATGACGGGTGTAAAACGAGACTCGGATTCCTTGAACTCTACCTCATTGATCCGTTTTATCGGATAAACCCGACTAGTTGAAAGAAAAATTATCGATGCCTGGTTTTTCCGAATTATTTCCAGACAATTCAGAGTTCCAATTAAATTGGTTTCGATGAGGTATGAAGGAGACGAATTTATTCCTGCCAATACCGATGGTTCTGCAGAACAATCAATAAGAAGGTCAAAATCAGGAATGTCCTCAAGATCACCTTTATTCCGGATATCTCCATGTATAAAGATGATACCTAATTCCTTTAACCTGGGAATATTTAACTCAGAACCCCTTCTCCGAAGGTTATCAAAACAATATATCTGAAAACCTGGATTCCATTCTTTTATAGAAATTGCCAGGCTGGATCCTACAAATCCTGCACCTCCGGTTACGACTATTGATTTAAACATGGGAATTTAGGTACTCACTGCAAAGTTCCCGGAGGATCGCATCTCCGTCATATGCATACTCCCACCCAGGATAATGCTTTTTAAATTTTGAAACATCAGAGATGTACCAGATATGGTCACCGATCCGGTTCGTCTCAAGATATTCGATGTTTCCTTTTTTACCTAGAATGGTTTCAATCTTTGATATTGCTTCTATCATTGATATGTTGGAGTGGCGTGAACCTCCTATATTGTAGACCTCACCAATCCGTGGGTTCTGGAAGAAGTGATAAAAAGCATGTACCAAGTCATAACTATGAATATTATCCCGAACCTGTTTTCCCTTGTATCCAAAAATTGAGTATTTTTTCCCAGTTGCAATACATTTTACCAGGTACGCAAGAAATCCGTGAAGCTCTGCAGGACTGTGGGCCGGGCCGGTCAGGCAGCCTCCCCGGAAACATGCAGTCTTTAATCCGAAATACCTGCCGTATTCCTGGACAAAGAGATCGGCAGAAGCTTTGGATGCACCAAAAAGACTGTGTTTTGACTGATCAATCGACATTGATTCATCAATACCGATGTAATATGGATGATTACTATCAATCTCATATCGTGTTTCCAATTCAATAAGAGGAAGTTCATTTGGCCGGTCCCCATACACCTTGTTGGTAGAGGTAAAGATGAAAACGCCGTCCGGAGAATATGTACGGAACGCTTCAAGAAGGATAAGGGTACCATAGGCATTTATCTCAAAATCGGTGAAGGGTTCCCGGGCGGCCCAGTCATGGGAGGGTTGTGCAGCACAGTGAATTATCAGGTCAAATGGTGTTGATGAGAACAATTCTTTTATGCCATTTTTATCCCGGATGTCCAGGGTAACATGATGATATGATGGATTTTCACGGGAAATTTTCTCTACATTCCATTTCGTACTTGCTTCTTTTCCAAAAAAATAACTTCTCATGTCATTATCGATACCAAAAACAGTATATCCTTTATTAATAAAGAACCGGACCGCTTCAGAGCCAATAAGTCCACCAGAACCGGTAATTAAAATATTTTTCATGTGCCCCTATCCAAATCAAATTCTGTATATTATGAAATGTTGTTCCCTAAATGGATATCGGTTTCAAGTATTTTTCATATTGGGCACCCTAGTGAAGAAAAAGAACACATATTGTCTGTTATTAATTCGTTCGTTGCATAAACATTGAAGTAATTGTAATTTGAAATATATAAAGTCACGAGTGGCTTTTTGTATAGCAGATAAACTCACAATTACATCACATGTCTAATAAAAAAATACTAGTAACCGGCTGTGCCGGGTTTATTGGAAGCCACCTTACCGAAAAACTCCTCGCTGAAGGGAATTCAGTAATCGGTATTGATTGTTTTCGGGATTATTATGATCCAGCAATAAAAGAGCAGAACATATCGGGATTCGTTAACCATCCTTCTTTCACCCTCATACGGGAAGACATCTGTTTCATGGATTCATTTCCGAATGTGGATTATGTCTTTCATCTTGCAGCCCAAGCCGGAGTGCGGGCTTCCTGGGGGAATTCATTTGACCAGTATACTCATGATAATATTACCGCAACACAACGATTGCTTGAGTGGTATAAAGACAAAATAGAACTAAAAAAATTTGTGTACGCCTCCTCATCTTCAGTATATGGCAACGCTCCTGTTTATCCGGTTAGTGAAGATGTTATACCTCAACCGGTGTCCCCCTATGGGGTGACAAAACTGGCCGGAGAGCATCTGTGCCGATTATACTATGTCAATTATGGTTTGCCAACAGTGTCTCTCCGGTATTTTACCGTGTATGGCCCACGGCAGCGTCCGGACATGGCTATTCATAAATTCATGAAGGCAATTCTTGAAGGGAGAGAGATTGAGATTTACGGAGATGGGACCCAGATGCGGGATTTCACGTATGTTGATGATGTAGTCCGGGCAAATATTCTTGCTGCGGAAAAAGGGGTTGCAGGGGAAGTGTACAATATTGGAGGGGGAGAAAGATATTCGGTTTTATCACTTATTCAATTGATTGAAAGACATCTGGATAAAAAAGCACGATTGTCATTTATTCCAGTCCAGTATGGTGATGTAAAAGATACATGGGCTGATACCAGCCGGTTAAAAAACGATTGTTCCTGGAGACCAGAGATAACACTAGACAGAGGCATTAATTATATGAAACAATGGATAATAAATTCAATATTATAATCGGATAATCAAAAGATTCTTGGAAATATTCTGTGAACATGTTGATGTATCTTTTTTTCTAGAAGCAGGCAGTAGTCATAGCAGGTTCTTTTTTGAAATTCATAATCCACTAATTTTTTACTATCAAGGCCATAGAAATATTCACATTTAATATCATACCCGGGCATGTAATAAAGCCCTAATTCATCCATATATTCATATTTTTTTGATTTTGAGAGTTCCTCATACAAATCACTACCAGGAAGACCTACAAAAATATTATACCCAACCGATTCTGGTTTCAACCTGGAAACCATCCATCTGGTTTTAAGAAAATCTAAATAATTTTCTCCAGGCAACCCTACAATCATGCTGAAATACCGATTAATCTCATATTTTTTCAGTATTTTTGAAATATGATAGATATTTTTCAGAGTGATTTTTTTATTCATTATGTCAAGCATTTTTTGACTGCCACTTTCCACACCCAGGTAAACCGCTTTGCATCCGGCCTGACTCATCAATTGAATAATATTCTCATTTAAGGTATTAATTCCGCATTCACAGGCCCAACTAATTTTTATATCATTTTTTATTAAGAGATTGCATAAATCAATCACCCGGTTATGATTTATGGTAAAATTATCTTCCCGGAAATATACTCCATCAAGGTGATAAGTATCATAGAGATATTTAATTTCATGAAATATTCGTTCTGCTGACATGGCAGAATATCGTTTACCCCATATCGAACAAGCGGAACAAAACGTACAATGAAATGGGCATCCTCTGGAGGTATTTAGGGTGAATACTTTTTGCCCTTCAAACCAAACACAGGTCCAATCATAAGGAAGTGTGGTGAATATATCCCATGGTTGAAAGGGAAGATTATCAAGGTTTTTCAGACGAGTCGGAGTAATGATTCTTTCTTTACACCTGCCCTCAATTATGTCAACAATTACCTCATCACCCTCCCCTATAACTATGTGATCAACATATGCAGGAAAAGAATCAGGTAATACCATCGCATGTGGGCCACCGGTGATGATTTTTCCCTGCCACAGGCCCTCTTCCCGATATTGATGAAGAGTTTGAAGAACGTGTAATACCTCTTTGAAACAAATGGTGCAACAGTAAATTGCAATTGTGTCAATATTATTCTCCAATAGAAAAGGTAATGAGATTTCTTTTTTTCCCGTCAGGTAATTATCGGTAAAGTAAACATTGTGCCCGGCATTTCTTGTAATTGAGAGTAACATGCCCAAACCTAAAGGTGGCCTTTTTTCAATGGTACAAAATGGACTTTTTTCCGGAGCCGATATTGTTGAAAATAATATATTCATCTTTAACCTAGATTTTTATTTTGTTTCAATAAACTATTTCGGGTGTGTATTTATATAGGTTCATAGTTTTTTATGAAATAAATCATTTCTGAATTTTTATCCAGTTATCAGGAAGTAAATCAATTATTTCATACTTTTTAGAATCCAGCCAGGGATCAGGGGCGATTACCAATTTTTTAGGATTATCACATAACCATGCCCACCACCAGCTAAATGTACTATTTGCAATGATATGATGCCGACAACGACTCATTAGAGAAATGTACTCTGCATCCCTTATCGGGTTTTCATAATCAATATATCGAACGGGATGTTCCTTGATTTTTATTTTTTCTCTGCTCCATTGGGGATCATCTGAAAAAATTAAAAAAAATGGATCAGATACATGCTCTATCATATAATTTATTGCATTCTGGTAATATTCAGGTGAACAAATTCCATGAAATGAATTCGCAGAGGGATTTGTGATATAATCGCTGTGTCTAACATGAATCGCAATAGAATTTATCTTTTTTAAATTGGTTGATAAATTTATAAATTCATCACTCAGCTTTTTCTTTATTGTAAAATCTTGTCTAATCACGTCTTGAATATTTGTAAAATATTTCTCACTTTGCCATGATCCGGTGAGGACAAAATTACCTCGTAAATTCAAAATTTCTTCATCAAAATTAAAAGGTTTTTTCTCGGTTACTTCATTTATAGGAATGATATATTTTTTTAATTTTTGCAGTATAGGAATATTTAATTTGTACACGGCATTAAACTGATTCAAGCCCAATTTTCGATTATTTGGATCATTAACCATTAACGAAGTGTCTAAAATTAGAGATGTATTATTTAATAATGCCAGATGCCTGCCCAAGGCATATTGGAACATCTGATTTCCTAATCCTCCCTGAAGTTTTACGATTATCATTCAAATCACTCCCTTTTTTTATATAGCATCGTCATACCAGGTAATCCAGTATTAGTTGAGATCACATTATATTGACTGTTTTTTTCAGAGAGGAATTTTTTTATGGCTTCATAAGGACCTACATTATAATTGGATTTTGGTGACTGGAAAAAAGTGTCATGTACAATAATCACAGGATTATGTACTAACTGAGATATTGTAGATATTTCACAATACACTGAAGAATACGAATGATCTCCATCCAGGAAGAATACAGGCTTGCAAATAGAGCCGATTTCATGTATTATATTTATTGATGTATCTAAACCATCCCCCAGGTAGAGATTTACTCCGCTCAATCCTTTAACCAAAATACCTCTCTGATCACCCGGATGTTCTACATGGGGCACATCATCCGGCAGGTCAATAGAATGTATCTGAAATGGAATTTGAAAATGCTTCGAGATTTCAAAAAAAATCCGTGCTGATTTTCCGATGTTTGTCCCCCATTCAAATACATGATCAGGTCTAAACCTACATATTGTCGCTACAAGAAGTACTTGTTCACTGAGGGGAAATGGATGTGTTCCAACAATTGGCACAAGAACATCAACAATGAACCTTGAGATTATCCAATTATTAACCTCAAACTCATCACATTCCTCATTCACAATAGGATTCTCATAAATCATCGAATCCTTCTTATTTCTAGAGATTGAACCGATTCTGTAAAGGTATTCAATCATTCTGATGCCCCATTGATAACATTTAAATAAAGGTTTTCATACTCACTTGCAATCGCTTCCCATGTGAATCGTTTTACCCATGCATGAAACCCATTGTGGCTTAGCTTTTGGAGATATTCTTTGTCATGACAGATTTTTTCTAATATCCTAACTGATTTTTCTAAGTCAGGATATGAGTGACCCTGATTATTTTTATATGTAGGAAGTAATTCCCCAGCATTTGACCATTGAATTATCTCTGCAGAATTCCCCACATCGGTGGTTAAAAAGGGAGTTTTCGAAGCCATACATTCAAACAGAACAATTGGGGAACATTCTACATTTGAAGGAAAGAGAAATAAATCAGCGGCCTTATAAAGTGCCACAGTTTGTTCGCGATTCAGAGAACATATTATTATTTTTTTATTTCTTACATAATTGATCGGATTAATGGAGAATAACTTTTCTTTCCTCTTACATTCATGAAAGCATCCAAAATTCCCCTGTAGTGATTCCCGACCAACAATGACTAGGACAGCGTTTTTCAGATTAGTTCTTCTGAAAATTTCTATCGCTTCAGAATGACCTTTTAAACCAGTATGTGATCCTACATGTAATATTAGAAATTGTTTTTTGGATATCCCCAATTCTTTCCTAATATCCATAGTGGTTTCAGATGAAAATTCTTCACTCGATGCACCATTCGGGATTATTACAATATTTTTAACTCCATTCTTTCGTGCAAAATCTATATCGCGATATGTATTAGACAAAAAAACATTTCTATCATACAATTTTAACCAGTTTTTCATTTTTTCAAAGTATTCTTTGTACTCTGGGAGAAATAATCCCGAAAAACCTGTAGGGACAAATACTTTTTTTGTGGATATGTCTGGCATGATTGGTAACATAATATCCGTTGCCCATTGCTGGGCTGCAAAATTCGTGATAATATCAAAATCTGAATTGAGTAAAAAGTTTTCATATTCTTTAATTGGGCCAGTCATCCCCCTAACAAGATTGCCGCTGATATCAAACTCTTTTATTGTTACCCCATTAATCGGGTTATTCGTTCTCTTTGGATCATATGATGTGGCAACGGTTACTGAATGTCCCTTTTTTACCAGTATTTCAGAGAGTTGTTTAACAACTTCCTGCATCCCCCCGATGCTAGGCTCATAGAATTCGACGGTGTGAAGAATTTTCATAATAATCAAAATTGGTTTTTAATTATTTCTGGAATTATGTTACTAAATTGATATTACTCATAAATTATATGTTGATAAAAAATCATATGGGACAATTGGCTTATAATTTTTTGAATGTAAATTACAATTTTGCTGTTTTCAAGATTTTTTCGAACTTTAAACCATCGATTTCCCTTTAATATGTATATCATCATCAATTTTACATTTGGAGTCATTTTCATAGATTTTGAATAATAACTATCTGCAATATCAGCCCATTGACGATAATAGCATACAGTATCTGCAAACCAGTAATTGGCGATGGAAACAATTTTTTTCTTATTAACATATGAAGTATCAGCAAATAACCTCTTTTTATCATACTTTTCGAAATTATAAATAAGTAATTGCCTTAATTCTCCATCAAGATATTGTGAAGATTTTCTTCCATCCTGGTTTGGGTGGTATCGGATTTTTGTAAATGTTCCTTGAATTACACCTAGATCATACTTTTGAAGTATTCGTAGCCACATATCATAATCCTGAGTTACACGTAAATTTTCATTGAAACGGCCAATATCTTTCAAAATTTTTTTATGGAGAAGGACAGTATCTCCAGCAATATAATTAGTTAAAAATAGTTCTCTTAAACTGCAAGAATTCATGACATATGGACAATTTGAGTTGAATAATAATGTCCCTTTTTCATCGATTACTGAAAAATTAGTGAATGATCCCATTACATTTTCATTCTTAATATGATAGGATATTTGAACCTCCAATTTTTCCGGTACCCACAGATCATCATGACTGAGCCATGCAAACCAATCACCTTTCATCACTTGTATTCCATAATTTAATGCAGAGGCTACACCCCCATTTTCTTTATGAAATCCTCGTATTAGGTCACCATACGATCCTATGATATCCCAGGTATTATCCGTAGAACCATCATCGATAATAATTATTTCATAATTTTTATAAGTCTGATGTAACACACTTTCAATTGCTTCCTGAAGATAATTACTGCCATTATAAACAGGTATAATAACGGAAATCAGTGGATTATCAATAATCATCATGTAAATATCCAGCAAAAAAACATAAAATTTTCCAATTTATTTAACTAATACCATCATTTCATCAAAGATATAATCTAATCGGGATAATTTTATGAGGAATATGATTTTTTTGGCTCTTCTTATGTTCTCTGTGCAATAATATCTCAATCCAAAATAATAATTTCTAATAATATTTAAGAATACCTTATGATCTCCATTTTTCAATTCTTACAAACGTGAGGATGGATATACCCCAGTTTACAATTCACCTTGAAGATATCAATCTAACGGAAAATGCATACCAGAATTATTAAATTTTTTTGCAATGAAATACCTAACTTTTTTTATTATTGGATGATCTACTGAATAAAATGGGCTTTCAGCAGCCCATAGATTAAATCTTGCTTCCTTAAAAAATGTTCCAGCATCCCTAATAGTTTCAGGGTGAGGGTGCGACCGCACAAACCTTTCATCATCTGATGTTTCGAAGTGAAAAAAAGCCTCACCTGTGTTCATTTGTGTGGTATACCAATACTGTCCATGATTAATACCGGGCATAAAATGAAATAAAGACCCAAAAATTGTAATAATGATAATCCCACCGGTAATAAGACTAGTCAAAACGACCCTCATCGATTCTTCCGATTTTTCGTTATTAATTGAAAAATTTTTGTAAAGATAAAAAACCGCTAGAATAAAAATAGCCACAAATAGTGATAACGTGCTAGGGTAATGTCTAAGAGATGGTATCCATAGAAATGTTCCTGCACTTCGTAATGTAACCAGAAAGATTCCACAAATTGCAAAAGTGATTAATAGAGCAAACCACACCCTTGTTTTCTCTAAAAATAAATTATTTAGGTTTAATCTTACCTTTCGCTGATCTTATAAGGTAAATGTTAAATTATAAAGCTTAACTTTATATCTGAGAAGTGTACATATATATGGGATGATCGCTCCGACACATCAAATTGAACACATCGGCGGAATCCCATA
>Ga0067045_1028308_pt1 | contig 36585 bp, 36 predicted proteins | sample TerdegcTABiofilm_FD_59184 | JGI IMG/M metagenome (GOLD analysis project Ga0067045, IMG submission 59184) | Combined Assembly of (Gp0054472, Gp0054536) Wastewater bioreactor microbial communities from Singapore -Terephthalate degrading...
GTCCGCCCCTGATTTTCCGACCTGCTCGGCGAACTCCGTCCACCAAGGCCCGCCGATGCAGTTGACGCTGGCGATCACGGGGATATCGACCTCACCCTTGGCATCCCGGATCAGCTTGAGATACTCCCCGGAACCCGCATGCATGCCCATTTCAGAAAGGTAGGCGTCCGCCTCGGGATGGGATTCCCCGGCGGAACCGCCCACAGCCTGGATGTCCGCCCGGAGTTGTTCCTCGAACAGGCTTTTAAGGACCACGGCCCCTGCGCCCGAGTCCGCAGCCTTTTTCACCCCCCCGGGGGTCGAAGTAAGGCTGGACGCCGCTACGACGATAGGATTCTTAAGGGAAAGCCCGAGGTACTTGGTCTTCATGTCCGCCATGTTCTCTCCTTGTTTCTCACTCGATTCACCCTCGAAGGCCGTATCGGGAGCCTTCCGGGAAGAGGTCGGGGACAGAGCTTGGAACGAAGTTTTCCTAATATATCAAACGAACCCTGAATCCCCGCCGTTTCTCTTCGGGGCATCCTTCCGCCGTGTCCACACCTTCCTATCCCAGGAGCAAGATAAGAATATATGCATCCTCTCCAAAAATACAAGATCGGGCCGGCAGGAACAGGCCGTTGAAACAATACCCCCAAGGGGGCGGCAAGCACTCGAAGCGTCTCAACGCCCCGATTAAATCGGCTCGATACCTCGAACCTCCGGCGCCTTGAACGCCGCATCGATGATGCGGCGGGAAAGACTTCCCGGCGAGGGCAACGGCGGATGGTCGTCCGGACCGTACCATCCGGCTTCGGCGATCTCGATCCCGTCCGGCGACAGTTCCCCGGACTCCCACTCCGCCTCAAACCCGACCATCAGGGAATCCGGAAAGGGCCAGGGCTGGGATCCCAGATACCGCACGTTCCGGACCCGGATGCCCACTTCCTCCTCGACTTCCCGGACCACACAGTCCTCGAAGCTCTCCCCGGGCTCCACGAAACCGGCCAGGACGCTGAAGATCCCGGACTTGAAAGCGGCGTTGCGGGCGAGGAGTATGCGGCCGCCTCTGTGCACACGGGCCAGGATCGCGGGGGACAGGCGGGGATAGGTAACATGCCCGCAGGAGGGACAGAGCCGGGCGGTCTCGTCCGCTTTATCCCTCTGGGCGGAGCCGCAACGCCCGCAGAACCGGGATACGGACCGCCACTGAGCGAGGGACAGAGCCCTGCAGGCTGGAAGAACCCCGTCCCAGGCTTGGCCGGCTAGGACCGATCGGAAGGGAACCCAGGCCAGGCCCTCCGGGGCTTCAGCTTCCGCGGAAAGGGATAGGACGATGGGCGGGAGACACTTCTCAGAGGTATCGGACAGGCTCGACACCCTGAGGGGGAAGGAGTCCAATAGCCAAGGGTCGTTTCCAGCTTCCCTGTCCGGAAAGGGATGGAATTCCAGGGGATCCGCGCGGCCGTCCGGGCGGACTAGAAACTCCTGCCCCCGGAATGCGAAATAGGTCTGTCCGGATCTTGTCGTCCCAATAATCATTGGATCAGGGTGTTGAAATACTCGAAGCATTTCAAGCCCCCGGTTTGGGATCCTTTCCGAGTGTTACGAAGCTTGTGCTACTCGTGCCCAGACGCCTCCAGACGCCTCATGAGCCGGTCCAAGAGCTGTTTCGGTCGATCCATTAGCCCTCGGATCTAAGTCGGCACAAGCTTCGTACCACTACCGACTCAGCCCTGCCCGGAACATCGCGGCCAAGACCGCGTACGCCGCGACCCCGGCCAACACGGCAGCGGTCTCTCCGGACTCCGGAAGGACCAAACCGAGGGCGGAGCGCAGGGGAGGAAACCAAAATGTAGTGGTAACAGCGGTTAAAGCCGCGATAGAACCTCCCAGACATACCCCCAAAGGCCGCCAAAGGACCCGAAGCCCCGCAGTCCTGGACAACCCCGGCAGGCCCGCCAGGGGAGACCCGGCCTGAACCAAGCCAAGGGCCAGGAACCCTAAACTCCGGGCACGGTCGACGGCTCCGGACGCTTCCCCGGAGTACCCCAGGTTCAGGCGAAAGACCCCAAGCAGGAGGACGGCCAACAGAAGACCCGGAACCAAGATATCCGGAAATAGGCGTGCGCAGTCTGGATACGCCCGCAGACTCGCCCCGGGATTTCCGGGGACAGAACTTGAAGAAACGGGGACAGAGCCCAGGATCAAGCTCGGCAGGGCCGTTCCCGCGGCGTTTGCCCAAAGCATTTGTCGAAGGGTCAAGGGAGGCAGCCAGCCCGCCAGTATTGCGCCTGCGGTTGCCAGGCTCATCCCTGCGCAGCAGGAGATCTGGAACGCGGCGATCCGGTCCTGTATCCCGGTCCCTCGGCGGGGCGCGTGCTTTCTTCCCTGAAGAAAGACTACGGCCGTGGGCAAACCCAGAGGGATCAGGAGTGCGGAACAGAACAAGGCGGATTGCATCGAGTCGAGGATAGCGGCTCGGACGGGGAGACCGCCTCGGAATAGTTCCGCCGCCAGGAAGACAGCCAGAAAAGCGGCAAGGTTTAGACCGAAGGGGACAACGGAACCCATCGAGAAAGCCCCGTGGAGCGGGCCTGCCACAACCGCATCCGAGGATGGAGTCGGAGACCCGGCACCTCCGGCCGTGGAAGAACCCGGGGCGCCCGGGGCCGGGGACGGAACCAACGGAGGCGGAATACACGGAGGCGGTCGGGACTCGAGGGACAGAGCAGGTCGGGACTCGAGGGATAGAGCAGGCGACTTGTCTCGGTTTCGGATCCAAGTTTTCGCAAGATACGCGACAAACCAGGCGGCTGCAGCAACGACTGCCGCCCACGGCTCTCCCAGTAGGGCATAGACAAGGGCGACGACGGGAAGAAGATCGCGGATCGATTCAGCGGATATCTTAGGGCGCTTGGATCCCGCCTCGGTGCACACGGTCGATCCCCAGCTCAGACGTGTCCGAAGCGCCATGAGCTCTAATCCGCAAGCCCCGCGGCCCTTAGGATCTCCGCCGGTTTGGCTCGCTCCGCGTCCGGGAGGGCCGACAAGAGGGCCGCCGCGGCCTTCGCGTCCGAAAACTTCGAATCCACGGCCTTGCGAAGGGCGTCCAGGCCGGCTTCCCGGTCGCCGGCTACGACCAAGCGCAGCCGGGCCAGACGGAACCAGGCCGTCCCGTCGGAGGGATCCGCCTTTACGAGGTCAGCCCAATCTTCCAGCGCCCCTGCGAAGAGTTCCAGACTTTCCCGAAGTTCCGCCCGAGCTCGGAGGGCTTCCCGATCCTCGGGCTTGCGGGACAGGTAGGCCGATAAAAAAGCCAGGGCCTCCTCCGCGGCCCGGGCTGGATCCGAGTCGGATCCTGTATCCCCGACCGCGGAGGTCCCCGCGACAGCGAGGGCTTCCAGTGCTCGGCGGGCCTCCAGCAGGGCCAGGCGCCGGAGGACCGCGTCGTCGGAGGGCAGGACCGTGTACAGCTCCCGGAGGATGGTTCGGGCCTCCTCGCCCCGGCCCGAACGTTCCAAGAGGAGAGCGAGGTTCCGAAGGGTTCCGGGATCCCGGGGGTTCAGCTCCGAAGCCCGTCGGTACGCGGCCAGGGCCGATCGGTCGTCCCCGGATTTGTAGAGAGCGTAGGCTTCCAGGGTGATCAGGCGGACGTTGTCGGGATCGGACGAGCGAAGTCGACCCAGGACTTCCAAGGCCCGGGCATAGGCCCCCGTCTCCGTGAGCGCCCGAGCCAGGTTGTACGAGGCCGCTACCAAACTCCGATCGTAGGCCAAGGCTTTCTCGTACGCGGCCCCGGCCTTGTCCCATTGTTCCATGGCCAGCCAGGCGTTCCCGACCTCGTAGTATTCCAGAGCCAGGCGAGGCGCTCGGATCGAGGCGCAGGAGGAAAGAAATAGAGCGGCAGAGACCAGGGCAGCCGGGACCGCGGCGGATCGGGAGCGACAACCCGTCCGGACCCGCGAAATCCTTATCTCCGTAGCACCATCTCCTCGATCGTCCGGATCTGGGAACGGTAGAGGTTCGCGATGTTCGAACCGTAGTCCGCGATCAGCTGGAGCATGTCCCGCGGCCGCTCGTGCTCGTCCGTTCCGTTGACCCGATCCCCCGCGTCCCCGAGCCCCGGCATGATGTAGGCCATCTCGTTCAGGACCGGGTCCATCCACAGGGTGTAGACCGTGGCCTCGGGAATGGCCCGTACGACTCGAAGGGCCCCCTTCAGGGCGGAGATCACGTTGAAGACCTTGATGCTTCGGGGCTTGACTCCCTGGTCCAGAAGATACTTCACCACGGTGACGAGGCTCCCCCCTGTAGCGTTCATGGGGTCCGCGAACAGGAGATCCTTGCCGTCCATGTCCTCGGGGCGGAAGTAGGAGCGGTCCAAATCCAGGACATACTCCATGTTGTTCTCGACCTTGGTGTCGTCCCGGCTGATCTTGAACAGGGCGAAGGGGGTCACGTAGCCCGAGGAGGAATACTCCTGGATCTCCTTGGAAAGGATCATGGAGGGCAGAAGGGCTCCCCGGAGCATGACGCACATCACGGTGTTCTCGATCCGGTCGTCGATGTTCGGTATCTTGTGGACCGCGTAGTTCTGTACGGGAACGGTGACCGGCGTGGAGACGATCAGGTGGTTTTTGTTCTCGCTCCGGGCCCCCCCGAAGGCCAGGTTGAACAGGAGCTCGTAGGCCCGCTGGATGTAGTACACGAACTCGAAACGCTGGGTTCGGGCGTCCCGGAGCTTGGCTATAAGCCGGCTGGCCTCCCCGTGGTTCTCCGAGGGGGTCACGAAGGAATAGACCTGGGCCCGGGGCTCGGCTTTGCAAACCTCCTGCATAGCGCCGCCCATCTGGTTATACAGGTCGATCAGGACCCTCTCCTCCCGGCGCCGCTCATCGGGGCTCTTGGCATGGGAGAGGATGTTGAAACTGACCATGGCCTGCCGGTACAGGGCGTCCAGCTGGGCAAGAAATTTCTGATCGCTCTCGTTCAGATACCCGTCCAGGTCCTGTGCCTTGAGGATGATCCGGTTCATAGGATCACTTCGCCCAGCGCACCGTTCCCGATCCCTACGGCGTTGCCCTCGTCGAAATCCAGGTGGCACTCCAGGGCGTAGGCGGCGTTCACTCGGCAGATGACGTTGTCGAAGGTCGCACCTCGTTCTCCTCCCGCATGCAGCTTCACGACCTGCTTGTCCTTGACCCCGAAGCGCTCGGCGCTGGCCGGGTCGAAGTGGATGTGTCTCTTGGCGATGATAAGGCCCTGGGACTTCTTGACGGAGCCCTTGGGACCGACAATCTCGAACGCGGCGCTTCCGTCCAGCTGGCCGGACTCCCGGCAGGGCAGTTCCCGAAGGCCCAGTCGGAAGGCGTCGCTGGCCATAACTTCGCACTGGGTTTCCTTTCGTTCCGGCCCCAGGATCCGTACGCCCTCGAAGGACCCCTTTGGACCCTTGATGGTCACCGTTTCCTCGCAGGCGAACTGCCCGGGCTGGAGCAGGTCCTTCATCTTGGTCAGCTGATGACCCTTGCCGAACAGGATTTCCACATCCTCCCGGGACATGTGGACATGGCGATTGGATAGGTTGATGAGAACCTTGTTCTCAGGCATAGGAATCCTCCTGGAACGCGATCCGGGTTTCCGCCGGGGCGTACGTGGTTGTTTGTAGTGTCGTTCCAGAGTATACGCGAACGGACGGGAGGTCAAGCTGATTCAAGGGGGACGGACGGGAGGTCAAGCTAATTCAAGGGGGACAGAGCTTGATTCGGGGGACAGAGCTTGATTTGAGGGACAGAGCTTGGCAATTCGGGGGACAGAGCTTTCTACTTTTATTTCAGAGGTCCCGAAGCTCCTTGCCTAGGAATTTCGAAACCGCCTCCGCAAGGGCGCGCACCGCCGTTCTCCGCTTTAGCGAATCCGCCCGGACCGTAAGGGCCCGGCCTGAGCTCAGGAGGAAGCCCCAGGCCGCCCAGCCCCGGGAACTCTTGCCCATCAGCCGAGGGTAGAGCGACCGAACGTCGTCGGATTTACTTTCCGGATCCTCCGAAGGGGGGCGTTCCACGGTTTCCAGGAACACGGCCTCGATTTCGTCCCAGTCCAGTTCGAAGGATCGAAGCATGGGAAGGATTCCGAAGCGTCTGCGTATTCGGCGTACCCGAGCGTCCAGGATCCAGCGATCCTCGGAGAGCGCGGCCAAAAGGCAGAGCGCGGTTCCCGCTAGCCAGAGGGGGTCGCCGGATGCCCATGCGCCCACGGCGAACACTGCGGAAGCAAGGGCCTGGGCAACTCGGAGCCCTGGATGAGGGGTCACATCGACGCGGCTCTCATCCCGGGTTTCCAGCGCCAAGGGGGGAGAAAAGTAGTTCACGGAGCGTCCTTGCTCGGCCCCGCCTCGGACTCTCCCGCGACTTTAAGCCCCGAGTTGAAAGCGTCCCGCAGCTCCTCGTCCCCGCGGGCGAAGAGGTAGACCACGGACAGCTCGTGGCCGGTTTCGAAGCAGGTTTTCAGGACTCCCGAGAAGTAATGCTCCGATAGATACGCGCCCACAAGCCGTTCCGTAATCGCGCAGTCCGCCCGTTCCCAAATCACGGCGGCGAAGGCTTCCAGGTCGTTGGCTGTCCGTATGATCTCGCAACCAGTGCCATGAAGGCAGTCCAGCACATAGGACCCTTCCTGGGCCGCGACCCGCCGGCCCGACAAGTCCGAAAGGCCCCGGAACGCGGAGAGCCGTGATTCGGAGGAAAACACCGCGGGTCTGAAGACTCCGAATGGCCGAGTTGGGATCACCGGCTTGCCCGCCAGGCCTTGGTTGGGCCAGCCGACGTTGGCGACCACCCGAACCTTCCCGGCCAAGAGATCCGCCAATGCGTCGAAGAACTGGCCGGGATGGAATTCCGGAACTAGACCCACCGCGCCCAGGGCCCTGCGGGCCGTCTCGACCGCCTTGCCCGCGGACTGGCCCTCGCGTATGTATACCCATGGCGGATAGCTTACGTCGTGGGCGATCGGGATGACCTGACCACCGGGCCGGAAACCGCAAAGTTTCGAGATCGAGGCGGCCAGCTCGTTGATCTCGGTCTTCAAGGCTCCCGCCGTCGATTGTACTGCGGTCGAAGAAGCGTTCTGCCGCTCGAGGTTCCCTCGGACCAGGGCGGAATTCGCGTTCAGGAGTCGGGCGGCCTCGGATAGGGCTGTCATGGATTGGGCTATGCGGCCGGAGCTTTCCTTCTGACCATCCAGGGCAGTTCGAATCGAGCGCATGTTGGAAGCCGCCCCGGCTACAGCGCCGGCCCCGGAATCCAGCTCTTCGCGGGCGTGGGACATGCGGCGGGCCAGCTCCGCCTTTCCCTGGGCTATAGCAGACAGGCCTTCGTCCGCGGAACCCATGCTTCCCCGAAGATCTTTTAGAAGGTCCGCGGCGGTATCCGTCAGGGCGCGGGTCTTGGCGGCCAATGATTTGACCTCCGTGGCTACCACTTTGAAGCCGCGGCCGTGTATCCCCGCCCGCGCCGCCTCGATAGCAGCGTTCAGGGCCAAGAGATTAGTCAGCTCGGATATCTCCTCGATCGACCGCAGAGCCTTCTCGATCCGGTCCGCGTTCTCGGAAACCCTGCGGAACATGGAAATGAACAGCTCGAACAAGGAATCCATCTCAGAAAGAGCCCGATCTCCGGCCTCTACGGCTCCGCGCGCGCTTCCTACGGAAGCCTCCGCGGCTTGGAGACGGGAATCCGCCTCACCCGCCGCGCCGGATATTCCGGAAATCCCGCCGTTCAGGGACTCCAGGTCCATCTCGATCATTTGCAGAGCCTCGAGGTTCCTGGAGTTGGCCGTCAGGCTCTCTTTGAAAAAATCCGTGGTAAGCGCCGATTCTATGGAGAGAGACCAGATATGGTCAGCCAAGGCACGGTACCGGGATCTCAGATTATTGAGCTCCTCCGCAGCTCGGGACGCCGCGGGCAGACCTTCGATTTCCTGGGTCATGAAAACACCTCCAGGCTGGGGACAGAGCTCAACCCCCTGAGCTCAACCCCCTTGGGGGACAGAGCCGAGCCGGATCGAACCCGCCGGATCCGATTATTTCATGGTTTTCCCGGTTACGCTAGGTTATTGTTGACAGATTCGGACGAATCGTCAGGATTCAAAGCCGAATTGTTCCGGAGCACCCAGAGGCCCGTCCGAAAGCACGGCGGGAAGGTCGTAGAGGCTCGCGATCCGGACCTTGTCGTAATCCGGGTGCCGATTCCGATCGTCCAGGAGCACTCCGTTCCCCCCGCACTCCAGGTATCCCCGAACGTAGCGGGGAAGATCGTCCACAAGGAGGGTTTCCGACGGCTTCACCCCCAGAACCGAGCAGACCCGAAGCCCCGCCGTGGGATGGGGCTTGCCCTTGAACTGGTTGAACCGTATATCAAAGATATCCTGGAAGACCTCGGGGAAGCCGAGCCTGCGGAGGACTCGGTCCGCGTGTTCCCGGGTGGAATTGGTGAACACGAACTTTGGATACGGGAGTGCGTCCAGAAACCTGCCCAGATCGGGATCGGGGTCTATGCACTCCTCTTCGCCCTCGGGATGGACGGCGGCCAGGTAGTCCTCGGGATCGTCGAATCCGTAGTCCGCCATGAGCCATTCCAGGGTGGTTCCGTGCCGGGGCATCTCGGCCCTCCTGCGCTCGACGGCCTCCTCCACGGAAAGCCCTAAAAACCGCGCAGTGTACTCGTTCATCCGGTTCACGATCTCGGACTCCATAGGATTGGAGGACGGGTAGAGGGTGTTGTCCAGATCGAAAAGCAGGAACCGTATCATAGGAAGGAATTCATACCATGCAACCGGGGACAGGGACAACCCGAGCTTGACCCGGGGCATCGTTCAGGAGATGATGGGGCGCCAGGGGGACCGGGAATGCAGCGTATACTCTATCTGTACTTGAATACCGGCGGGGGACACATCTCCGGAGCCCGGGCGCTCAAGGCCGGAATGGAAAACCTGTTTCCCGGCCAAGTCGAAGGGCATCTTTTGCATGGATATCCGCCTAGGCTCATCCTGGACCGTTTGATCATGGAACAGGGGTATTCCCTGGCGATCAACCACTTCATGCCCGGGTACCTTTTGGTCTACAAGCTGGCGGAGCTCCGTCCCCTGATCACCCTTTCCCAGGAGACCACGGCGCAGGCCTGCTCCGGCTATATTGCATCCCATATCCGCAAACTAGGAATCACAAAGGTCGTCTGCCTGCACTTCATCCTGGAGAAGGCCGCCCGGGACGCCATTCGGCAGGTGGATCCGTCCATCCCCCTGATCACGGTCGTCATGGACCCTTTCTCCGTGCCTCCAATCTGGTTCGGGGTCAAGGACCAGGAATTCTGCGTATTCTCCGAACGAGCCCGGACATCCGCCCTGGAGTCCGGGGTCGATCCCGGGCGGGTGCGAGTCTTCCCTTTGATCCTGCGCCGGGAATTCGAGCAGCCTAGGCCGCCGGAGGAAGCCCCGGAGCTGAAGAAACGCTACGGCTTCGATCCGGACCGACCCCTGTTGCTCTTGGCGGGGGGCGGAGACGGACTGCCCCGGTCGGATCGCATCGTCCGGGAGGCATTGAACAGCGGATTCGAAGGCCAGATAGCCGTGGTTTGCGGGAAAAACATGCTGTTACGGCGCAGGCTTCGGGACCTGAAGACCCGGTTTTCCGCCCGGAATCTCAAGGTCTACGGGTTCGTGGACTTCATGGCGGATCTAATGGCCATGTCGGACTGCGTGGTAACCAAAGCGGGACCCGCCACCGTCATGGAAACCCTAGCCCTCCGGAAGCCCCTTATCGTGTCCTGCTATGTGCGCAACCAGGAAAAGGGCAACGTTCAGTATGTGACCTCCAACAAGGTCGGGTGGTACCTCACGGAACCTTCCGAGATCGTGGCCAAGGCCCGGGAAGTCTTCGCCCGGCCGGAACTCAGGAAGGAGCTGGAGGAACGGATCGCGGGGCTTGGAATACGGAACGGCCTATCCGACCTGGCCCGTCACATTTTCAGCTTGTGAGGAGGCTTTCCATTTCCGGCGGGAAGCAGTATTTTAAAAACGTTCGAAATACATCGAAATCCATCCAAAGGCGGGCACTTCCATGAAACGATCCGGGTTCGTATTCGTACTGTTGGCAGCTCTGTCCCTAGCCGCCCCCGCTTTCGGGGCGCCTAAGGAAAAAAAGCTGGACGTAGACCTGTCGCCCTCCAATTGGGCGTTGGGCATCTTCTTGGGTGAACCCACGGGGATCACAGTCCAGTTGGACATCGCGGATACCCAGGCCCTGGAGCTCAAGGCCGCCTGGAACTTCGTAGCCGCGGGAAAGAACGAGGGAGGAAACGTGACCCTTCAGGGGAATTATGTCCTCTGGTTCCCGGGGCTTCTCACGATCTCCGGCCACGACATACCGCCCTTCGCGGGGATCGGCGTGGAAGCCCGATTCGGCACGGATTTCCTCCTCGGATTGCATATCCCCTTCGGTGTGCGGTATAGGTTCAAGGAAGTCCCCATCGAGCTTGCCTTGGAGCTCGGGGCCGGTATGTCCCTGATCCCGTCAACCAGTTTCATGGGCTCCGGGGGTTTGGCGATCCGCTGGATGCTCTAACAGGATGCCGAAACACTCGAAGCGCTCCGAAAGTCCGCGTTCCGGACGGTCAGACGATTCCCGTAGAGCCCCTCGAGTGACGCGCCTACAACCGGGAGGATGAACGCATGATCCCCGTCGGGGACGACAATTCCCGCAACCGTCGGACGCCGGTCGCAACAAGGCTGCTTCTGGCCTTGAATATCGCGGCCTTTATCCTGCTCCAGCAGTGCGGAACCGATCCGAACCTTCCCCGTTCCCTGGGCGCCGTTCCCCAGGAACTGATCCAAGGCCGGGATATCCAAACCCCGGACCAAGTGATCCGCTCACCTATGACCGGAAGGACGTACCGCATACCCGGACTCCTCGAAACGCCGATCTGGGTCTACCTGACGGTCCTGACCTCGATGTTCCTTCACGGAAGCCTGAGTCACATCCTGGGGAACATGCTCTACCTGGGAATCTTCGGGGACAACGTGGAGGATCGCATGGGCTCCCTGCGCTTCCTTTTCTTCTACATCGGGATGGGAGTCGCCGCGGCGACCGCTCAGGTCTTAGCGTCGGCCCTGAGCGGAGAGGGCCTCTTGACCCCCATGATCGGGGCTTCCGGAGCCATCTCCGGGGTCATGGGCGCCTATATGGTGTTGTTCCCGCGAAACCGAGTCTACATCCTGACCTTCGGCTTCTATCCCATGCCCGTAAGCGCCTGGTTCGCTCTGGGCATCTGGTTCCTCATGCAAGTCCTAAGCGCTTCCGCCGCGGGGCCTGCGGGAAGCGGAGTGGCCTACGCGGCCCACATAGGCGGCTTCGTGGCAGGCTGGCTCTGGGCCCGGATCTTCGAGGCCGGGGAGACCCGACGCCGGGCCCGGTTCGGCGGATCCGGGGGGATCACCTGGCGGATTCTCGACTAAACGAGCGTGGTCTTCTCGTATCGAAGTAAAACGTCTATAATGCCGGTTCTATCTTCCAGGTTCGGTCACGGTCCTGGGGACAGAGCCTGAGGGGCTGTCCCGGACGCCGGACCGGCGGCGCCTCCGCCGGGACCGAATACCACGCGTGCGCGCGGAGACGCGAAACGGCATTACCGGATGGAACAGGAAAAAATCGCCCTGAGAGGGAATAACCTCGCTCGATTCTTCTCCTACCTGGCTCCCTACTGGGGACTCTTCGTCGCGGGGTTCGCCGCAATGCTGGCGGTTACGGCCGCTCGGCTGGCGGGGCCGCTCATACTCCGGGAGCTTGTCGACAAGGCCCTTCCGGCGCGGGATCTCGGCCAGATGTTCCGCTACGCCCTCGGGTATCTGGGCATCATCGTCGTCATGGGCCTTCTGACCTACATCCAGACCATGCTCATCGTGCGCTTGGGCTTGAACGTGGTGACCCGGATCAAGGACGAGCTTTTCTCCCACCTTCTTACCCTGCCGGTATCCTACTTCGACAAGCACCCCGTAGGCGAGCTGATGGCCCGGGTGGAAAACGACACCGAGAAGGTCAAACAGCTCTTCAGCGAGACGGGAATTCTGCTCGTTGCCAACGGGATTTACCTATTGGGCATGTTCGCCGTATTTTTCCATATAGAAGCCCGAGTTACGGCCCTGATCTTCCTTCCGGTCCCCTTCTTCCTGGCGGCGTTCCTGTTCATGTTCGGCCGCCTTCGGCCCCTATATGACCTGGCCCGCAAAAAATACGCCCAAATCACCGCCCTTGCCACCGAGTTCGTCCAGGGCATCGAGATCCTGCAGGCTTTCAACCGCACCCAAACCGCGGCGGAACGCCTCGACTCGGCCAGCAAGGAAAAACGGGACGCGGAGATCAAGGCCGGGCTCTTCGAGTACACCTTCATGGGCGGGATAGGTTTCCTGGCGGGACCCGTGTTCATCGTGCTCATCATTCGCCTCCTCACTCCGGGAATCTTCCGCGGAATCCTCACCGTAGGCACCCTCCTCGTATTCATCGAGTACGGGACCCGGCTCTTCGAACCCCTCCTTTCCATCGGAGAGAACATCCGCGGCATCCAGCAGGCTCGAGTCGCCCTGAGCCGCGTCTTCGACATCCTCGACCTGGAGCCCGAGGAAGCCCGGGGCGCCGAGGGCGAAGCCCCTGTGTTCCGACAGTCCATCCGATTCGAAAACGTGGGCTTCGAGTACAAACCGGGGGAGCCGGTGCTCGACTCGGTGTCGTTCACCGTGGAAAGGGGCCAGACCGTGGCCTTGGTGGGCCCGTCCGGATCGGGCAAGACCACGGCGCTAGGCCTGCTCTGCCGCTTTTACCCGTATACGCGAGGCAGGATCCTCGTGGACGACAGGCCCCTCGAGGCGTTGGACCTCAAGGCATGGCGAAGGATGATCGGATTGGTGTTGCAGGACACCTACCTCTTTCCGGGCACCATCCTGGAAAACGTGCGAGTGTACGACGACGCGATCGGCGAGCTCGAGGTGTTCGACGCCCTGAAGACCGTGCACGCCGCGGATTTCGTCCGCCGCCTGCCGAACGATCTCCGTACGGAACTCCACGAGAGAGGGGCCAACCTGTCCATGGGCGAAAAACAGCTTCTGTCCTTCGCCCGGGCCGTAGCCTTCGACGCGGAGATCGTGATCTTGGACGAAGCCACGGCCAGCGTGGACGTGGCGACGGAGCGGAGAATACAGGAGAGCATGGCGGAGCTTCTTGCGGGCCGAACCGCCATCATCGTGGCCCACAGGCTCTCGTCCGTACTCAAGGCCGATAAGATCCTCTTCTTCAAGGAAGGGAAAATCATTGCCCAGGGCAGGCACGAGGAACTGCTGGCGAACCTGCCCGAATACAGCGATCTGGTCCGGCTGCAGTTCCCCGACCTGGACAACGTCGATCGCTTCGCGGACGAAGAGAAGGCGGCCTCGGAGACCCCGGCATGAAGCGCGGCGAGAACATAAACCATATAGCCTGGATCCGGGAAATATGGAGCGAAAAGAAGGGCCTCGTGATCCTGCTCTTCTTCCTGACCCTGCTCTCCAGCGCCGTTGCAGTACTCTACCCCTACCTGTCCAAACTATTGCTGGATACCATCCAGAGATTGTTGGAGGTGCCCGGTCCAGGCGATCCCATGGCCGAGGTGGACAGACTGCTCATGGTGTTCCTGGCCGTGGGCCTCGCGGGCCTTGTGGCGTCCATCTTCCCCGGGATTCGGGGCATGACCAACTCCGTGTTCGAGCACCTGATCCGGGGGAGGTACTTCCGCAAGGTCCTGGCCAAGGATTACACTTTTTTCGCAAAATTCTCCACAGGTGACGTCGTTACCCGGCTCACCGACGACCTCTATGATTTTCCAAAACTTTCGTGGTTCCTGTGCTCGGGGATTTTCCGGGCCGTGGAATCCGTCAGCAAGGTGGCCTTCTGCTTGACCGCCATGGTCCTTTTAAATCCCAAATTGACCCTTTATTCCCTGGTTCCCCTGCCCTTGATGATCGCTGTTTTCTATATTACCCAGGACAGGATTTACGACACCTTCCAAAAAAACCAACAGTCCATCAGCGCCGTGAATGCCCGGCTCGAGATGAGCTTCTCGGGAGTACGAATCATCAAGGCCTACGCCTGCGAGGACAAGTACCGTCGCTTCTTCCGAAACGTCCTGGAACGCCGTTTCGGCACCGAGCTGGCCGTGGCCAAGCTTGAGGTCGTCCTTCATCTCATATACCAGTACATCGACTACGTTGCCCAGGTGGGAATCGTATTCGCCGGCGGACTCATGGCCGTGCGCGGAGAGATCAGCATAGGCACCTTTTACGCCTTCTATACCTATCTGACCCTGTTGATCCTTCCCATCCTGGACATCCCCCAGCTCTTCGTATCCGGCAAGCGCGCCTTCGTCAACATCGACCGGCTGGAGGAAATCGCCCGGCATCCGGAAACCCCCGCCCTAGAAAAGCCTCGGTCCATCGAACGACTCGAGCGCATAGAGTTACGGGGGGTGTCTTTTAGCTATGGAGACCGCAACGGGGACTGGATAGCCAACTACGGGGACAGAGCTGGGGATATGGACCTCGCTGGGGACAGAGCTGAGAATGAGAAGGATAACTCTGGGGAGAGGGATAACTCTGGGGACAGAGCTGAAAAAACCCTGATAGACATAAGTTTCTTCATCGGACGAGGCGATCGGATTGGTGTCATTGGACCGGTGGGCAGCGGGAAATCCACTCTATTGAAATGTATCCTGGGCCTTCTGCCCCCGAACTCAGGAGTGATCCTGGTGAACGGAATGGACCTCCGGGAGCTCGACCTCGCTTCCTATCGCGCTCGGGTAGGCTATGTCCCCCAGGAAGCCCTCCTCTTCTCGGGTACTTTGCGGGAAAACATCGACCTTGGTACCGACGCACCCTCGGAGGAGATCTTTCGGACCGCCGTAGAAGCGGCCCAAATGGTCGAGGAGATCGCCTCCTTTTCCGAGGGAGAGCGAACCGTAGTCGGTCAGCGTGGTGTAAGCCTGTCGGGAGGACAGAAACAGCGCATGGCTATCGCCCGCGCCGTGGCCCGGAAGCCCGAACTGATGCTCTTCGATGACGTCACCGCCAGCTTGGATGCCGCTAATGAGGAACGCCTCATGCGGCGGCTAGACAAGCTCTCCGGGGATATGTCCTTCGTCATCGTCTCCCACCGCTTGTCCACTCTGCAGTATGTGGACAAGGTCCTATTCCTTGACCAGGGTCGAGTTCTAGGATTTGGCCGACACGAAGAACTCCTTTCGAATCCCATGTACCGCGCCTTCATCGAAGAGCACATGGGAGAGGGGAATAAGAGAGGCAAAAAGTAGTAGCGACAGAAAGACGGGGACTTGGGGACAGAGCGTCGCTATTGTCTGGTCTGTAATCCTGCGACCCCTATGGGGACAGAGCCGAATAAGAATCGAAAATTTAAAAATCAAACGCAATCAAAGTAGTCCATCCGATGCGTATCCCTTGCATGAGAAAGCCAAGAGAGTTAAAGGACGGCGCCCTTTACCATGTCACTGCGCGGACGAATCGCCAGGAGATGATTCTCGACAGTCGAGGAATGAAGGATTTATTCCTGCAGACCCTCGCGAGAGCCAAAACGAAGTACCGTTTTCGAATCGAAAATTTCTGTATCATGGGAAATCACGTTCATCTCATGATTCGACCGGGATCCGGGGAATCTCTATCGAGGATCCTTCAATGGATCCTAAGCGTATTCGCCATGACATACAATCGGATCCACGGATACACAGGACATGTATGGGGAAGTCGTTTTTTCTCGAGGATCCTTGCCGGTCTACGACAATTCCTTGCAGTTTTCGAGTATATCGACCGTAATCCTTTCGAGGCTCACCAAGTACGGGACCCACTGGATTGGCGGTACAGCGGCCTTTGGGAGCACTATCACGGATACCGGCAAGTAGTAGATCGACCGGAACTGTATGTCGAAATGATGACCCCAGCCCACAGTCCGGGCGTACTAGGAAAACTCTAGCTAGACCTGCCTATTTTTCTCTAAAAGATCGTAGGCGAGATCTATTTGGTACAGATTCATTCGCCAATTATCTTGACAAGAACACGCTTATCGCGACGGCCATCGAACTCACCGTAGAAGATCTGCTCCCAGGTCCCGAAATCCAAGCGACCGTCCGTTACGGCCACTATCACCTCCCGCCCCAGGATCGTCCGTTTAAGATGAGCATCCGCATTGTCTTCCCCGACATTGTGTCTATACCCCTTGGGGTCATAGGGTGCAAGTTTTTCTAGCCAAGCTAAAAAATCAGCATGCAACCCGCTTTCGTTGTCGTTTATAAAGACGCTCGCGGTAATGTGCATGGGATTCACGAGGCATAGCCCTTCTCGGATACCGCTTTCTCGAAGCGCTTCCTCTACCCAGTCGGTAATACGCACAATAGCGTATCTATCCTTTGTGTGAATAAGAAGTTCCTTTCGAAAACTTTTCATGAATTCCTCCTCGATATCCGATTCGGACTAATCGTATCAGCGTGATCATGGCATACGCCGCATCCGAAAAAAAGACTGGGAATAGAGAGACGCCAACTGCATAAATCAATATAAATATTGCACTTAGAAAGGGACAGAGCTCGATAGAATTCGATCCGAGGGGACAGAGCTCGGCAACGTAGCCGGCCTTGACAATCACCATTGAAGGCGGGGATACTTTGGACCCATGCCCAACCGGAATCTTTCGTTTGAGGCCGTGGTCCTCCGCTGCCGGGAGACCCCGGGGGGCGACCGAATCGTAACCTTCCTTGCCGCAGACTTCGGGCTTGTAGATGCCTTTGTATTTGGTGGTCCAAAAAGCCGCCTTCGGTCTCTGGCCGCTCCATACCACGCGGGTACCGCTTGGATCTACCTGGATCCTATCAAGGATCTGCGCAAGCTTTCGGATTTCGACGCCCGGGAAACCTTCCCCGCCCTTCGGGAAAACTTACATAAGATATGGGCGGCCGGATACTTCTCGGAAACAATGCTTCGCACAGACGCCGCGGGTGGGGAAAGCAGGGCAGCCTATGATTTATTTCGCTCAGGCTTGTCTTCGCTTAATGCAGGAAACGAGGAAGATATCGATTATATCTGCATCCAGTACGGATGGAGACTCCTAGGAATAATGGGACTTCTTCCGGATCCCACGCATTGCGGACTTTGCGGAGCTCTGTCCCTCGAAGGGCAAGGATCCTTCTTCTCTAGGTCTCTCGGGATATTCCGGTGCCCTCGATGCAACGGGAGCGAAAAGACCGGATTCCAAGCGGATGCCTTGCCTATAAGCGGAGAGATTATTCGCTACCTCGCCAACTCGAAATCCGTGGCCTTCCGGGAAGCCCTCAAGGTCCGGGTCTCCGAACCGGATTTGCCTATCCTAAAGGCCCTGGTCTTCCATCTTGTCCAATCTGCTGCCGAGGGTGAGCTGCGTACCTTGGCTCAGGGAGAGCTTCTGTGAGGTGCTTTATTGCTATCGATCTCCCCGAGGAAGTGAAGGACCGCCTGGCTAGGGCATCCCGGATGTTAGCCCCTCGCTTCCCGGACGCACGGTGGGTGCGGCCGGAATCTTTTCATATAACACTCGCCTTTTTGGGAAACGTCGAGGGGACAGAGCTTGAATGCGCGCGGAACGCTGTCCAAGCTTCGGCAGGCTCGGGCGCCTTCAATCTAGCTTTCTCGGGGACAGAGCTCTTGCCGCAAAGAGGCCCGAGAGTTTTGGCTCTCATGGTAGGCATGGGAGCTCGGGAATGTGACGTTATACATGAGAAAGTGACCCAAGTATTAACGGAGAACGCTCGAGATCCGAAGCTCTGTCCCCCTTACCCTTCTCCCCGATATCCAAACTCCCCTAATTCGCCGAAGCTCTGTCCCTCTTATCCCTGTCCCCCTTCGAAGCTCTGTCCCCCTTGTCCTTCTCCCCGATATCCAAACTCCCCTGGTTCACCGAAGCTCTGTCCCCCTTATCCCTGTCCCCCTTATCCCTGTCCCCCTTGTCCTAAAGGGCCGGACAGACGCCCTTATCGGGCTCATGTAACCCTGGCTCGGGCGGGCAGGCGCCCCTTTCCTCGGGCCGTTTCGGGGGTTTGGGAGGAAATCGGTTCGTGGATGCAAGCGCCGTGCCGAGTTTCACGGTGTATACTGTATAGATCGGATCTAGAGCCCGGGGGAGCCCGATACGAGGCCTTGCTGGCTGTGGATCTTTAGGGGATATCCTGGAAGGAGTGGCGATGCGTGCGGTCGATGTGATCATGAAGAAGCGGGACGGGGGAGAGCTTTCCCGCGAGGAAATAGCCTTTATGATTTCCGGGTACGTGGACGGCGGAATCCCGGAATACCAGGTCTCGGCCTGGCTCATGTCTGTTTTTTTCCAGGGAATGACCTCCCGAGAAACCGCCGACTTAACGGAGCTCATGCTCCGCTCCGGGGACGTCATGGATCTGTCCGGTGTCCCGGGTCCCTTCGTGGACAAGCACTCTACCGGCGGAGTCGGGGACAAGGTCTCCCTGATCCTTGCTCCCATCGCGGCCGCATGCGGGGTCAAGGTTCCCATGATGAGCGGCCGGGCCCTGGGGCATACGGGGGGAACCCTGGACAAGCTGGAATCCATTCCTGGATACAGGACGAATCTATCTCCTGCGGAGTTCCGGGACTTCCTCCGGGCGGACGGCTTCGCCATGACCGGCCAGACCGCGAGGGTGGTTCCGGCGGACAAGAAGCTGTACGCTCTTAGGGACGTGACCGCCACCGTGGAGTCCGTGCCCTTAATCACGGCCAGTATCCTATCGAAGAAAGTCGCCGAAGGGGCTGAATCCCTGGTCTTCGACATCAAGTGCGGATCGGGAGCCTTCATGAAGTCCTTCCCGGATGCGCGCCGTCTTGCGGAAAGCCTTGTGAATACGGGCAAGGCGATGGGAAAACGGATTGTGGGGGTCATCTCGGATATGTCCGAGCCTCTTGGTCGCAAGGTGGGGAACTTCTTCGAAGTCGAGGAAAGCATCGATTGTCTGTCGGGCAAGGGACCTCAGGACCTCATGGAGATCACCTACCGCCTTGCCGCATGGTTGCTCGTAGCCGCAGGCAAGGCTAGGGATCCGGACGAGGCCCGAAGACTCTGCGAGGCCGCGGTTACGGACGGCCGGGCGATGGATCTATTCCGTCGAAACGTACGGACCCAAGGGGGAGACCTCGCTCGAATGGATAGACTCTACGGGCACCACCGCTCATCCCACTCCTTCGAACTGCGAGCTCCGGCTTCCGGGTTCATAACCGGCCTCGATGCCTATGGGATCGGCCTTGCGGGGGTCTACCTGGGAGTGGGACGGAACACCACCGCCGATCCCGTGTATCCCGACGTCGGCTTCGTTTTCGAGCGGAAGACCGGGGATGCCGTAGCTTCTGGAGACCTGGTCGCAAGGGTATACGGGAAGGACGAGGCGAGCCTGGCCGCGGCCCGACCCTTGATCGAGGGGGCTCTTAAGGTCGGCCCGGCGGCCCCGCCCCCCCGCAAGTTGATCCTGGAGGAGCTGACCGCCCTATGAAGTGGACGAAGAAAGACGTGAGCCCCCAGGCGGTCAAGGATCTGGCCGCCCGGTTCGACTTGGACCTCCTGTCCGCCTCCGTCCTGGCCCGGCGCGGGGTCACGGAACCCGGAGAGCTCCTTTATTTCCTCGAGGACGATCCCCGGTATCTCCACAACCCCTTCCTCTTCGACCAAATGGAAGACGCCGTTGATCGGGTTCTACTGGCCCGGGACGAGGGGGAAAAGGTCCTGATATTCGGAGACCGAGACGCGGACGGGATCTCCAGTACCGTTCTCGTGTACGAGGCGCTGAAGAGCAGGAATTTCGATGTGCGGTACCGTCTGCCCTCGGAGGACGATCCCTACGGGTTGTCCGAAAAAGCCGTGAGAGAGTTCGCCGCGGATTACGGCACCTTGATCATCACCGTGGACTGCGGGATCTCGAACCACGCCGAGATCGAGATGGCTCGGCAACTGGGCGTGGATGTCATCGTGCTGGATCATCACCTCCATAGGCGGGACGAGCTCCCCGGCGCGGTCGCGGTCGTAAATCCCAAGGTCGAGGGCTGTGGCTACCCATTCCGTGACCTTGCCGGCTGCGGCGTGGCCTACAAGTTCACCCGCGCGCTGGCCTTCGCAGAGAGCGGCCTCTATAAACAGCAGGTGGCCCTCCTGAACGTCCGCCCCGCCAACGACGCCTACACCCTCGAGGCCGTTCGCCTTACGAACCTGGTGGAAACCGGGCGGATCTCGGAAACCATCGTCCCGGGCATGGTTGAGCTCGAAAAGACCCGCTTGGTGCCCTTCTTGAAGGATCTGCAGATCTTCGTCTGGGACGGAGAGCTTCAGCGAAAACTCCTTGCCAAGGCCTTCGGACGGGCGGCGGAGGTCCAGGCATACGATATCGCGCCGGACATCGCGGACCTCATCCCCGCCGTCCGGGGTAAGAGCCTCCTGCGCCTGCGGGAGCAATCCCGCATCGCCAAGTATTCCAACAAGACCGCAGGAGAGATTGATGTCTTCGCCAGCCTGTTCGTCTCCTTCGCTCTCAAGAAGACTTCGTACTTCAGCGACGCGGATCTCGAGGCCCTTCAGCTCGTGGCCGTCGGCACCCTGGCGGACCTCATGCCTCTCCGGAACGAAAACAGGATCCTGGTCCGCAAGGGCATCGCCGCCCTCAACACCAAGCCGCGGGCGGGCCTCGCGGAGCTCCTCGCCAAGCTGAACCTCACCGGGAAGCGCCTGACCGCCAAGGACCTGGCCTGGCAGCTGACCCCCGCCATCAACGCGACGGGCCGCATGGGTTCCCCCGAAACGGCGGTCCGCCTATTCGTGGGTGCCACCCCAGAGGAGCGCTCCCGGCTGGCGGATGAGGTTATCGGCATGAACCAAGACCGTCGCCGCCTAGGTGCCGAAGGTTGGGAGGCGGTATTGCCGGACGCCCGGAAGAGCCTGGAAGCCCACGACGGCAAGCTCGTACTTGTCGGCCGGGACGACGTGAACCGGGGCATCACCGGCATCATCGCAGCACGGCTTTCCAATACGCTTCGAGTACCCGCAATCGTCGCGGCCTTCTTGGGGGGAGGCACAATCGTAGGATCCCTGCGTTCCCTTCGCGGCTACCCCGTCAAGGCTCTGCTGGAGACTTGCTCGGACCTCTTTATCGACTATGGAGGGCACGACGAAGCCGCGGGTTTTTCCCTTTCCTCGGAAAACTGGGACGAGCTTACCCGCCGGATTCTGGAATTCACCAAGGCGGTGGAGCTCGAGACCGAGGAGGAATCCCTGTCCATCGACGCCGAGCTCCCCCACGACTATATGAAGCCCGAGATCGCGGATCTCGTGGACCGATTCGAGCCGTACGGAGAGGAGAACAGTCCCCTGGTCTTCCTGACCCGGGACGTGCCCATAGCCTCCATGGAGCTGGTGGGCAAGAAAGAGCAGAACCACGTGAAGATGCTCCTGGACTACGGTCAGCATCGCTGGCCCGCGCTCTTCTGGTCCGCGGCGGAACGGGTGGAACGGGACTTCTCCCGTTCCGATCGTGTGGACGTCGTATTCCAAGTCGGCCGTAATTACTGGAACGGAATGGAACAACCCCAGCTGGTTGTGATGGACGTGAAGCGCAGCGGCGAAGACGGTACCCATTGACAGACCTGCACGATATTAGGTACCTTTTCCGCCGTCGGCACAAAGCGCGGTCCCCGGTTGTGTAATGGTAGCACGGCAGACTCTGGATCTGCTTGTGGGGGTTCGAATCCTCCCTGGGGAATAGGGTGTGCAGATTTTGCATCGCAAAATCCGCACACGAGCGGAGCGGTCTTGATAAGCGGTAGTCGGAAATTCGCCGAGCGAGCTATGTGAGCTCGGCGCCGCGAAGCGAAAAATCTTCCAAGGAAGATTTTTCGCTTCGCGAGGCCCCTTCGTCTATCGGTTAGGACAAAAGATTCTCAATCTTTAAAGAGGGGTTCGACTCCCCTAGGGGCTAGAAACCCGATCCGACCTTCCGGCCGGGTCGGGTTTTTTTATTGCCCCAGGGGAGTCGAACACGAGCCGCCGTCGCGAGCTAGCGAGCGCGAGGACCAGGATGGGCCGAGAGGCGGCGAGGCGGGTCGGAGGGCTGAGGCACGACGCCGAAGCCCGGAGACTCGACTCCCCTAGGGGCTAGAAACCCGATCCGACCTTCCGGATATTCGCCTCCAAAAGTCGATCCTTATACATAACGTGCGCGGCGACCGGCAGGGCTTTGCCGCCGATCGTATCTTTACCGATGTAGACCGTGTACAGGAACACGTCGCTTTTGAGTTTAAGGGCGACCTGGGCGTAGAGACTGTCGGTGACGCGGTGCTGCACAGCGGTCTTCGTGCTGTCAGTCCACTCCACGATGCTCTCGGTCTGCCACTCCGCCTTGGTGATGTTCGCCTTGAGAACGGAGGCTCCCGGGGCTTCCTTGAGGGCCGCCGTCCGGGCCAGATCGCGCAGTTCCTCCGCGTCCTTGCCCTTGTATACGTCGGGCGACATCACGCGCTTTTCCAGGATGGTCTTGTCCATCTCTTCCAGGCGCTTGTCCAGCTCGGCCATTTTCGCGATGAGGGCGCGGGTCCGGCTCGATCCGGGGAAGAGCAGTCCGGATTGCTCGACCAGGACGTCGACGCGTTTCTTGACGCCCGGATCCAGGGCGATCGCCTTTCCTTCCGCCTGCCGGGCGTTCATCCATGCCAGGGCCTCGTCCAGCTTGGCCGCCGCCTCCTCCGGAATCCGGTCGCGGCTCCGTTCGTAGTTGAGTATTCCGACCTTGATGTCGTACTCGGCCTGCCGAAGCTCCGGGTGGGCGTCCTTGTCCATGCCGGAGGCCAGGAACTCGGCATAGACGACCTTGGCCTTCTCGTAATTCGGTTTCTGGGCCAGGAGCTGGTCGATGTCTTCGGTTGGAATGCCGAACAAGCCCTTCGAGCCGGGCCGTCCGTCGGGCTTGTATTCCGCCAGCCGCTTCGCCCAATCGACCAGGACCTGTTCACTCGCGGCCGCGCTGACCGTGGAGGCGGCCTTGGCCTGGGCCTTGCCGGTCAGGGCCGCCGCCAGGGCGGCTTCCACCTCGGCGATCCGCTTTTCCGCGGCCAGGACGTCGGGATGGGAAGCGGTCTCGGGATAGGACTTCTTGATCTCCTTCATGAGCTCGATGGCCATGTCCAGATCGTTCCGGTTGTTGGAGCCGTTCTGGATGCGCGCCTCGGTGCTCTTGAGGTAGGCCTCGATCTTACCGAGGCGGCTAGTGACCCCACCGGGTAGTTTTGCCTGCGCGGAAAGCGGTCCGACAAAGGCGAGGACCAAGGCGAAGGGCAGGAACAGGACGCGGCATGGACGTTTATACATGGTATTCCTCCTGAGTTTGTAAAAAAGTATCGATTGTCCCCGTAGAGCGGTCAAGGATCCTGCCGAGGATTTCGGAGTATGAACGCCCAAGGGCCGAAGGTATTCGAGTTTCGGGCTCGCGATCCTAGGCTCGGCCCGCAGGACCCTTCCGCCTGTCCTGAGCCTTCCCGGATACGTACAGCAGGACTCCCCCTCCGACGGAGAAGGCCGCGGCCATTAGGAAGACCGCCTCGCCCCCCGCGGCTCCCATCAGGAAGCCCGCGGCCGGGGCGGCGATTCCCCGGCCGAGCTCGCTGACCATGGAAAGGCCCATGTAGCGCCCCAGGAGGGCCGGCCGGGCGTGCTCAGGTATGTAGCGGACCTGGACCGCGGAACCCCAGACCTCCCCCAGGCTCAGGATCAACATGGAAGCCAGGAGAAGCGCCGGGGAACGGAGGAAGGCGAAACCGAGGAATCCCGCCGCGAAGGCGGCCTTGGACCAGGCCGCGGAGGGGGCGATCGACGATGCCTTGAGCCGGCGGGAGAGGGGAAGCTGGGCGGTTACGCAAATGAAGGCGTTCATGGAAAGGATCGCCCCGTAGGTCCAGAGGTCCGTGCCGGTCTCGCGGAAGTGGAGGGGCAGGAAGCTCTGGATGAGATCGTAGGCGCCCTAGACAAGGGTCATACCCGCGGTCCAGACCCAGAACCCCGCGTCCCGGGCGATTTCCGTCAAAGCGGATTTTTTTGGAGCTCTGTCCCCAGCTCTGTCCCCAGCTCTGTCTCTTGCACCAGCTCTGTCCCTGGTACCAACTATGTCCCCGGCTCTGTCCCCAATATTAGCTTGGGCGCCCGGAATATCGTTTAATTCGGTCTTCCCAGCCCCCCGCAGAGCCTTTCCGATATGGCAGGGAGCCGACTCGGGAACCACAAGGGCGATATACAGGCCCACCGCCAGGTTAAAAAGCCCTCCAATAATGAATCCCGCCCGCGGCGAGGACTGGAATAGGGCCACCCCCGCGACGGGCCCCAGGCCGAAGGCGGCATTTAAGGCGATGCGGTTCAGGGCGAAGGCCTCGGACCTTCGCTCCGGGGGACAGAGGTCGGAAAGGGCTGCGCTCGTCGCCGGCCGGTAGAAGGTCCGGGTCATCCCGTTCATGAAGTTGAGCACCGCGAGGAAAACCGGGCGGGGACCCGCGAAGGCGAAGCCGAACATCGAAAGCCCGCTGGCCGTGACACCCAGGATTTGGACGGGCTTGCGGCCCCACCGGTCCGAAAGCTGGCCGCCCCAGGCTCCGAATACGACGTTGGCCACGGGGGCCGCACCCAGGACCAGGCCCAGGGTGCCCAGGCCCACCCCGACATCCCGCATGTACAGGCTGAGATAGGGGATCACCATGAAACGGCTGCAGGACTCCACGAAGGTGGCCGCGACGAGGTACCAGACGGGGCGGGGAAAGCTCGCGAGATAGGCCATCCCGAGGGCAAGGAGGCTTGATGCGGAAGGCCGCGCGGCGGCGGGCGGAGGCTGTTCAGGCATGGCGGGAGTATGGCCTCGGATACCGGTCTTGATCCAGTGCCGTGCCTTGACCTGACCTCCGGGCGATCCTGGTTCGACCCGCCCCCTACCGCTTCTGCTTCGCCCGGTTCTGTCCGACCCGGAACCGCACGATCCGGGCGATCAGGTCCCGGGGAAGGGGCCGGTCGACCGGGAACCGGACGGAACCCTTCGCGCGCTTGTACCCGGCCAGCTCGGCCTCGAAGGCGGAGATCCCCTCGGATCCGGGGTAGAAGCCGATGTGCCGCTCGTAGCCGGAGAAATGCACCAGGTTGCCGTTCAGGGTAAAGGTGGGGATGCCGTAGGAGATCTTCTCTGCAGCTCCCGGGGCGTTCTCCCGGATCAGGGCCCGCAGCTCCTCGAGCAGCCCGCGCGTCTTCGGGGGATACCCCGCGATGAACGCGTCCACCGCCGCGGTCCCCGGATCGATGCCGGGACTCCCGCCCTTGCCCTCCGGCGCGGTGACGTCGGGCGGTGCGCCGGGCGCGGACGCCCCGGCGGGATCGGGCGCCGCTTCCATCGACGCCTTCAGGGACGGAACGGGCTCCCCCATCTCCATGAGATTGCGGCTCATGAGCACCCCGATCCCCAGGGCCGCGATCGCGACCCCCGTCCCGATCAGCAGGATCTCGATCCGTACCAGATCCCCCAAAGGACCGAAGGCGAGCATCCCGACGGGCATCATGGACGATGAGATCATGGAATTGATGCTGAACACCCTTCCCAGGTAATCCGGCTCCACGTGCTCCTGGAGCAGGGTCGCAAGGGGGGTGTTGAAGTACGGGATCGCGAACCCGAATAGGACCATGAACCCGATATAGACCCAGAAGGGAGGGGCCAGACCCAGGGCGGCGGTGCAGAGGGCCATCGCGAGGGTCGACGCGACAACGGTGATCATCCGGTTCCGGAACCCGCGGATCGCCGCCAGCAGGGCCCCTCCCGCCGTCATCCCCGCGGAAAATGCGATCTCCAGGGCCGTCAGGCGCCAGACCTCGGGCCCGTAGGTCCGGGCCGTCTGGAGGGGGGTCAGGAAGGCGGCCGGGGCGATCAGGAAGAAGAGCAGGGCCATGTACACGAAGAAGCCCACGAGGTATCGGTGGTCCCGGACGTACCGGAAGCCCAGCTTCAGGTCCTCGAAGTAGCCCGTGGACTGGGGGTGGGAGGCCTTGGCGTGGGGCGGGACGCGCAGGAACAGGGCCAGGAGCCCCACCGCCAGGGAGGCGGTGGACACGTCCACGAACAGGATGACCTGGAAGGGGGCCAGGCTCAGGAGGGCCCCGGCCGCCACGGGCGCGGCGAAGGACAGGGCTGATTGGACGGACCCGTTCACCGCGTTGACCCGCATCAGGGACTCCGGGGGGACCATCTGGGGCAGAAAGGCGCCCACCGCGGGCATGTGGAAGGCCTGTCCAACGGATCGGATCGCGGACACCAGCAGGAGCAGGCCGATGGCCTCCCCTCCCCTCGCGTAGACCAGGGCCAGGAACAGGGTCGCCAGGGCAATCCCCGCGTCGGCCATCATGATGATCCGCTTGCGGTCATGACGGTCCGCGAAAACCCCCGCGAAGGGAGACAGGAGGAAGGTCGGCAGGAATCCCAGGATGATCATCAACGCCATCATGGCCCCGGACTTTGTCGTCAGGGTTATGTGCCACATCAGGGCGTACTGCACGAGGGCCGACCCGAAGAGGGACAGAGCTTGGCTGGTCAGGAAGACGGCTACGTTTCGCTTCCAGCCGCCCGGGATCGTCGTCGAAGCAGGGGGTTCGGATTCAAGCATTGGGAGAATATATCGAAAGCGGGGCGGCTCGGAAAGAACCGCGGCCCGCCTCATGAAGATGGCCGCCCGCGGCGTCCCCGTCGGGCCACGGCTAGGTTCTCGGGATTGGCGGGTCCTTCACCCTGTGGAAGCGTCCCTGTGGCGCCCCGCGCCCGGCCCGGGCCCGCCGACTCCGGGTTTCGGCCCCCGCCCCTTCCGCCGGGGCCGTAGCCGGCCGAGGTAGAGCGCCTCGACCTTGGCCCGGGCCCAGGGGGTCCGGCGCAGGAAGGCCAGGCTGGACTTGATGCTTGGATCGATGGAAAAACAGCGCACAGGGATGCGCTCGGCAAGTCCCTCCCAGCCGTATTTCTCGACCAGGAGGCGGAGGATGGCCTCCAGGGTCAGGCCGTGGAGGGGGTTGTTGGGCTGGTCCTCGGGCATGGAGGCAGTATACAAGACTCGGGCCGAGCGACGCCAGAACGGCCGGTGGCCGCGGTTGCACGGTGCGTCCCCTCCCCTTGATCCTAGCTTGCTTCTTCCCGTAGAATCGATCCGGCGCTCGCGTGTATCGCGGCGGGCGATACGACATGAATGAGAGGCAGCGGATGAAACCCGTCGAGATCGCGATCCTCGGCTTCGGAACCGTGGGGTCGGGGGCATACCGAATCCTGAACGAGCACGCCGACGCGATCGCCCGCCGGGCATCCTCCCCCATCGAAGTCCGGAAAATCCTGGTCCGGGACGCGTCCCGTAAGCGGGGCGTACAGACTCCTCCGGGCGTCTTCACGGAGAGCATGGACGAGATTCTCTCCGACCCGGGAATACGGATCGTCGTGGAGGCTATGGGCGGAGAGGAGCCCGCCCTCTCTTACACGCTTGCCGCCTTGGAGGCGGGCAAGGACGTGGTGACCGCGAACAAGTTGGTTCTGGCCTTGCACGGCCGCAGCATCTTCGAGGCGGCCCGGGCTTCGGGCCGACGGATCGCCTTCGAGGGGTCCGTAGCGGGGGGCATCCCGGTCATTCGCGCTCTCCGGGAAGGGCTGACCGCCAATACGATCGAGCGGATCACGGGAATCTTGAACGGCACGACGAACTTCATCCTCTCCGCCATGACGGACCGGGGTGTGGAATACGCGGACGCTCTCAGGGAAGCTCAATCCTTGGGCTACGCCGAGGCGGATCCTTCCGCGGACGTGGAAGGCTTCGACGCGGCGTATAAACTGGCCATCCTGGCCTCCCTGGGGTTCGAGGGATACGTGGATCCCCGGCGGATAGTTCGAAAGGGCATCGCCACGGTGACCGCCCAGGACATCGCCCTTGCGGACAAGTTCGGATACCGCATCAAGCTCTTGGCCGGGGCGGAGCGAGGGGACGGGAAGCTCCACCTTTCCGTAAGCCCCAGCCTGGTACCCAAGGGACACCCCCTGGCAAACGTGAACGGCGCCTATAACGCCGTCACGATAGAGGGCGACTCGGTGGGCCAGCTCATGCTGTACGGAAAGGGCGCCGGAGACCTGCCGACCGGAAGCGCCGTCGTATCGGACATCATCGAACTGGTCCGCTTCCCGGACCTCTCGGAATCGGAGATCATCCGGCAGGACCGGGACCTGGAGCTTTCCGACTCCACCGCCCGCCCCGCGGAGTATTATGTCCGTCTCCTGGTCAAGGATCTTCCCGGCGTCCTGGGGCAGATCGCGACCATGCTGGGGGTCCACGGGATCAGCATCGCCACGGTCACCCAGGAGCTGGACAACGAAGGTCGGGCCACCCTTCTGATCTTCACCCACGAGTGCCAGCGATCCGCCGTGGAGGCCGCCGCCCAGACTCTTCGAACCATGCCCTTCGTCCTTTCCATCGCGAATATCCTTCCTCTCTGGGCGGACGCCCGAGGCTGACTCGGGCCGTCCGGGACGTCCTCGCTTATATGTTGCCTTTTCCCGAAAATATGCGATGCTTTCTGACATGGAAGAGCTGAAGCGGACGGGCTTGGGCGACAAGGCGAGGTTGCTCGCTACCCTGACGGTACTGCTGGTGGCCGGGTTCTTGGGAACCGGCTATTTCGCGTTCTTGGCCGCCCGGGACTCCATCCGGGCCAACATTGAGAAGAACGACTTGCCCGTCGCCGCGGAATCCGTGTACGCCCGGCTCCAGAAAGACCTTGTGGAACCCGTCTTCGTCTCTTCCATGATGGCCAACGACACCTTCCTGCACGACTGGATCGTCGGCGGAGAGCGGGACTTGAACGCGATCGTCCGATACTTGGGAGAGATCAAATCCCGGTACGGGGCCTTCACGGCCTTCTTCGTATCCGAACGGACGAACCGGTATTACTATCCCGGAGGCATCCTCAAATCCGTGTCCCCCTCGGAGCCCCGGGACGAGTGGTACTACCGGGTCCGATCCATGTCCGAGCCCTACGAACTCAACGTAGACCCGGACCTGGCCAACGCCGACGCCCTGACCATCTTCATCAACTACCGGGTGATCGATACGGACGGCGCCTACCTGGGAGCCGCGGGGGTCGGCTTGGCCGTTGCTTCCATGACCCGGATGGTGGGAACTCTCAAGAGCGAGTACGGAACTAATGTATACTTTGTGGACAAGTCGGGCCGCGTCGTCGCCGGGGAACCCTACGGCGGCCGAGGCTCCGAGGATCCCGCCTTATCGCCGATCCACCGGCGCGACGTACCCCTGGGTCCAGGTTCCTACCGATACCGTCACGGTTCGGAGAACGTTCTGCTCTTCGTCCGCTGGATCCCGGAGGTGAATTGGTTCCTTTTCGTGGAAAGAACCGAGGATTCCGCCATCCTCGGAGCCCGCAAGGCCCTATACCTAAACCTGTTCGTCTACGCCTTGATCCTGGTCCTGGCCCTCCTGACCGCGGGATTCACGGTCAACCGATTCCAGACCCGTCTTGAGCGCACCGCATCCTTCGATCCACTGACGGGAGCCATGAACCGATTGGCCTTCCAGACCGTTGCCGAGCATTCGATCCGGGAAGCCCGCCGGGAAAGCCGGCCTTTATCCGTCGTCCTCTTCGACATCGACCATTTCAAGGCCGTGAACGACACCCTGGGTCACGCGGCCGGGGACAGAGCTCTGAAAACCGTCGTCCAGGCATGCAAGGCGGCCCTCCGGGCTTCGGACCTTCTGTGCCGCTGGGGCGGCGAGGAATTCCTCATCCTCCTGCCTTCCAGCGGTCCCGACGGGGCCTTTTCAGCGGCGGAGAAGGTCCGCACTGCGATCTCCGCCGCAAAGCTCGGACCCGACGGTCCCTCGGTTACGATCAGCGCGGGTACGGCCACGATCCGGCCGGATGAGGACCTCAACTCCCTGATCCAGCGCGCCGACGAGCGCCTGTTGGAGGCGAAACGAGCCGGGCGGAACCGTACGGTCCGGGCGGATTGATCGAATCCCGACCGGAAACGACAGGAATCCCGTTGCGTCCTCAGGTAACTCGGCGTATACTGGGTATTCTCTATGTTGAGCGGATTTCAAGGTAGTTTTTTCAAAACTTCCTGAGTTTTGAAAAAGCCTCTATTGTTTAGGAGGTTTTCGTGGGCGGCACTGCTAAGTCGGAATCCGGGAATCAGGTTCTGGGCATTCTGGGCGGAATGGGCCCCGAGGCGACTGTGGACTTCTTCCGAAAGGTTGTGGAGGCCACCCCTGCGTCCAAGGACCAGGACCACATCCACATCATTGTCAACTGCGATCCCTCCATCCCGGACCGCACGGAGAGCATCCTTGGAAAGGGACCGGATCCCCTTCCGGCCATGATCGAGGCGGGCAGGAAACTGGCGTCCGCGGGAGCCACCGTAGGAGCGGTACCTTGCATGACCGCCCACCGGTGGATGGAAGGCTTGCGGGCCGCCCTGCCCTTCCCCTTCCTTTCTGCCTTCGAGGAACTCGAGCGTCGGATCCGCTCCGAGTATCCCCGGGTCAAGCGTATCGGCGTCTTGGCCACGACCGGCAGCATTCGCGCGGGACTCTTCGAACAGCATCTGGCGGATTGGCGCATCCACTTCCCCGACGAGGAGGCCCAGACCCGTTTCGTCATGGAGGCGGTCTACGGCACCCACGGCATAAAGTCCGGGAATCGAGGCGATGAACCCCGCAGGCTCCTTCGGGAAGCCGGCAATCGGCTGGTCGCCCGGGGGGCGGAACTCCTCATAGCCGGATGTACGGAGATACCCCTGGCGCTGAAGCCCGGCGATTTCGAAGTTCCCCTGCTGGACCCCATGCAGGTCTTGGCCCGGGCGATCGTGGACTACTGCCGGGGCGGGCGGGCCTAGGAAAAGGCAGCCCTCATGGCGCGCAAGGAATCGACCGTAACCTTCAAGGCGGACGAAGGACTCCTGTCCGCCCTGGAAGGAATACCGAACCGATCGGAGTTCATCCGGCACGCGGTTCTTGCCGCCCTGGACAGCCGCTGCCCCCTTTGCCGGGGCACGGGCATCCTGACACCGGAACAGAAGGTTCACTGGGAGGAGTTCTCCCGAAGGCACCGCATCGAGGAATGCGAGGACTGCCACGCCTGGCACCTTGTCTGCGAGGCGGAACCCGAAACCACGATCCGGCGGTAGGCCATGATCTTCATCGACCGGGTCGACGGCCGCCGGATCCGGGATCCCGGCCCCTTCCATGCGATCCTACCCTTCCTGATGCGGGGGCGGAACGAGTCGGCGGTCTATTATTCCAAGGACATCGAGGTGGACGCGGCGGTGCGATACGTCCACAGGCGGAATTCGGAATCCGGGGAACACAGGTTTTCCCTCTTCGGGCTGATCCTAAGCGCCGCGGCCCAGACATTCATCCTCAAACCCCGCTTGAACCGCTTCGTCCACGGCCGGTCCCTCTACGAACGGAACAGCCTCAAGTTCTCCTTCATCGTGAAGAAGAGCCTGACCGAGGACGCCAAGGAAACCACCGCCCAGGTGGTCTTCCCCCCGGACCTGACCGTGGATTCAGCGGCGGACATCATTTCCCGGGCTGTGGACCGGGCCCGGGGCCAGGATATGACACCCGACGAGAGAGAAGCGTCCATCATCCACCGGATCCCCTTCGGCAAGTTCGTCGTATCCCGGTTGTTCCGCCTCCTGGACCGGTTCAACGTAGCCCCCAACTTCATGCTTGAATCGGATCCCCTGTATTCTTCCGCCTTCTTCGCCAACCTGGGAAGCATAGGCTTGGACACCCCCTTCCACCACCTGTACGAGTGGGGCACCGCCAGCCTCTTCGTGGTCGTGGGTCGACTCTTCCAGAAGGAGACCCGTGGGTCGGACGGGTTATACAGGAAGAAAAACTATGTCAACGTGAAGATGACCCTGGATGAACGGATCGCGGACGGCCTCTATTTCGCCCGGGCCGCGGCCCTTTTCCAGCGTCTTATCCAACATCCGGAACGCATGGAACGGCCGCCGAACCCGGGGCAATCGGACCCGGAGGGGAAACCTTCAGAATCCAATATTGTTTACTAGAATCATGAACCGTGCGATCGTATATACTATATGTGGTAAGGAGGATCCATGAAAAACTTTATCTTCGAGGAAGTCCCGGAGTTCTATAAGATCATCGCCTTGGAACCTTTCCGAAGGACCGAGGGCGTGGCCTTCGATATCGTGCCCATGGACGCACTCCCCAAGATCGACGGAATCGATCGAGTCATCCACGCCAAGGATGCTCTGTCCCCGGGATCCGTGGGCGGCGTGGAACGGCCCTGGTACGTGCATCCCCACCAGGAGGACAACCTGATCGTACTCCACGGCAAGCGCATCGTGGACATCTACAGCCGTGCTGTCGGCCGGATGGAGACCTTCGTGGTGGAGCCTCAAAGGATCCTCAAGGACGGCAAGGTCATCTTCGACGGACCGGCCCTGCTGGTTTGGCCCGTCAACGTCTACCACCGGATCATCTCCGGCCCAGACGGGTCCGCGTCCCTGAATTTCGCCGTGCGCTCCAAGGGCTTCGACGTCCGGACGAACTTCTCCATCTACGACCTGGACGTAAAGACCGGGGAGCATCGGGTGATTCGGGAAGGCTACAAGGACCAGATGATGAGCTAGGAGCAGGGTCCCGAAGGCTCCGGTCTACGGGACTTTCCCGGAACCTCAGCGAGCCCGAAGCAGGAAAACCGCCAGCGCCGCAGCCAACGCGAGGAAGGCCGAAAGATAGACCCAACCGGGAAGCGGACCCGAAGCGGCTTCCCCGCGCGGGCCGGGAGCGTAAGAGGTTCCGGCCGGCGCGGAGTACCCGCAAACCGGGCAACCCTTTCGGAACCGCGCGGGATCCCCGGAGAAACCGCAGCGGGGGCATTTCACGGAAGAAAAGAACCGGCCGCACTTGGGGCAAACGTCGGCGTCCCGTCGGACCTCCGCCCCGCAGTGTTCGCAGAAATACCGGGGTCCCTTCACCCCCGCACCTTCCGGGTCTCCCCAGATGGGGGTTTCACGCGCTCTCCTGTACCTTGGCCTGGGACGAGATGTCCTTTGCCGGACTCGGCGTGGAGGCGCTCTCCTTCGAGCCGTCGGAGGAAGGCGTACCCGCCTTCGGACTTCCGGAGGAGCTTTTCCGGGAATCGTTGACGTAGAACCCGGACCCCTTGAAGATGACTCCGGTTCCTCCGAATATCAGCCGCCTCACGGAATTGCCGCACTCGGGGCAGGAGGTAAGGGGGGCGTCGGACATGCGTTGGAACGCCTCGAAGGTGTGACCGCAGGAAGAACACTCATATTCGTAGGTGGGCATACCAAACCCCTCGCTTCCGGGCCGAATCCCGAGCCTTCCGGGAGCTCGGGACCCGCTACACCCGGATATTTCTTATACGATCGGAATATACCCATTCGAGCAGGACTCCGGCAAGCCCGGACCGGTCCTTCGTTTGTCGGAAAAGCTCCGAGCTTCCCGGGGCTCTTCCTTCGGGACGCTGAAACGCTTCGAGCCTTCCGCACCCCTGTTAGGCTTCGTCCGACTTGGCGAAGATATCGTACACGGTCTGGGGATCCTTGGCCTGGAGCAGGGTCTCCCGCAGATCGGCGTTTTTGAGCTTGGAGCTGAAATAGGAAAGAGTCTGAAGGTAATAGGCGTGCTGGTTGTACGCCGAGGCGATCATGAAGAGTATCCGGACCGGCGAGTCGTCGAAGGACGCGAAATCCACGATGTCGCACTGGCTGATCCCGACGGCCACCACAAGGTCCGTGACGGAGGAAAGCCGGACATGGGGAATCGCGATACCGCGGCCGATGGCCGTGCTCATGAGTTCCTCCCGCCGGAGAATCTCCGATACGAGCTCCGCTCGGCTCTTGACCTGGGGGGCCGTGGCCAGGGTCTCCGCCAAGGCGACAAGGGCATCCCGTTTGTGGGGATGGTTTGGAAAGATGATCCGCTCGGGAGTCAGGACGTTCCGGATGAGCACGGGGGTGGAGGCCGCGGAGCTCCGGTTGGAGGATAGGCGCTCGTTGACCCAGCGCTCGATCTCGCTCTTCTTGAAACGCCAGACCGTCCCGATCTTGCCGGAAGGTATTTCCCCCTTTTGGGCCCAGTCATAGACGGTGCGTTCGGATACTCGAAGATAGCGGGCGACTTCTTCTATCGTCAGGATATCGTCATCCATGCGGAAAACTCCCAATGATTTGAGCCGATTTTAAAAGTCGGTCACGTTTAAACTTGGCTTTGCGATTGCTCGCCAATCGCGGATTTCAAGGTAGCTTTTTCAAAACCCCCTGAGTTTTGAAAAAGCCTCATTTCTTACAGTTCTTCGATATTGCATCCCATGCGAAAGATTGTCAAGATGCGCATTTAGTCCCCTTCCTTGCGTAAACACTCCAAGGTTTCGCGTATCTCGGAGGGTCGCCATCCCTCGGCCCGGAGCCTGCGGGAAAGGGTTTCCGGATCCTTTCGGCCCGACCGAAGATACCTTCGAGCAGCCTTGAGAAGGGCTTCCTTCCGGTCCTCTTCGGAGTAGAGCTCGGAACAAACCCGGCGGGCGAGATCCTCGGAAACCCCCCGGGCCGCCAGACCCGCGGAGATCCGAGCCGGCCCTTCGCCGCGGCGGCGGGACCTCACCTCGGCCCAAGCCCGGGCAAAGCGCTCGTCGGACAAGAGTCCCAGCCTCTCCAACCTATCCAGGGCCAAGGACACGGCCGGGTCGGACATGCCGCGTTTACGGAGCTTAAGAGTCAGAAGGTAGCGGGTCTGCTCGGCCCGGGCCAGGAGCTCCAGTGCCTTGACCTCGGCGGCATAGACCCCTGCGGCCGCGGCCGCCCCGGTCCAAAACGCCTCTTTCGCCTCCGCGCCCGGCGGCGGTACGGGACCCGCGGACTCGGGTAGATATTCCATGCGGAACAAAAAACTGGAGCCCCCGTCCGCGCGCAACCGCACGAGTCCGGAGGCTCCGATTTCCAGGGTCTCGACGCGCATCGCGTCGGTCCCCGGATCAGCGCTTGGAGAACTGGAACCGGCGGCGCGCTCCGCGCTGGCCGTACTTCTTCCGCTCCACCATTCGGGGATCGCGGGAGAGCATGCCGTTCGCGCGCAGGGCCGTGTGGTTCGCGGGGTCAAACTGGGCCAGCGCCCGGGCCAGACCGTGCCGGCAGGCCCCGGCTTGGCCGTTCACGCCGCCGCCGACCACGTTGATGACTACATCCAGCTTGTTCTCGTTGGCGGTGACCACCAAGGGACCGCGGACCTTGTTGTAGAGTTCCTCGAAGCGGAAGTACTTGTCCGCCTCCAGGCCGTTCACGAGGATCTTCCCCGTTCCTTCCCGAAGATAGACCCGGGCTACCGAGGTCTTGCGGCGTCCGGTGCCGATACCCAGATTCCTGACCATTATGCTTCTCTCCTAAAGTTCCAGGGCGACGGGCTGCTGCGCGGCGTGCGGGTGGCTGGAGCCGGCGTAGATCTTGACGTTCTTGTTAAGCTTGCGTCCCAGGGGACCCTTGGGCAGCATCCCGCGAATGGCGATCTCCAGGGGCATGCCGGGGTGACGGTCCGACAGGGTCTGGTAGTTCTGTCCCTTGAGGCCGCCGGGGAACCCGGTGTGGTGATAGTACATCTTCTTCTCGCGCTTGGCGCCCGTAACCGCCACCTTGTCCGCGTTGATGACCACGACGTAGTCGCCGATCTCCTGATGGGGCGTATAGAAGGGCTTGTTCTTTCCGCGGAGTATGTAGGCCACCTTGGCGGCCACCCGGCCCAGGGACTTCCCCTCGGCGTCGATGAGGTACCAGGAACGCGGAGCCTCTTCGGGCTTTACAAAGACGGTCTTCATGTATCGATTCCTTCGTGTACTTGGAATACGGCGGAAAATAGCGCGGGTGATACTCCCATATTACGGAGATTGTGTCAAGTAAGGCGACGGAAGCCGGGCCTCGGACGAAAGGAATCCGGGGCGGATCCGGGCGGCGGATCCGGATTCGCTCCCCACCGACGCTCTTTCGGCAGTCCGAGTCCTGATTCCCGGCTCTAAGGATACTTACTTCCCCGCGTTTTCCTTGGCCTTTTCCTTGGCTTCCTCTTCCTCCTCCTTCTTGGCCTCCATCCGGTCCTTGATGTCGGCGATGCCGATGAAGACCGCGATCAGGCCGATCAGGACCGCCAGGACAGGCAGGGAGCCCCGCAGGAACACGACGACGTCTTCCCACCAATCCAAGCCGAAGGGTACGCAGGCGAATGCGGCCAGCAGGATCAGGACGATACCGACTATAAGGGCTACCATGGTTGAATGTTCCTCCTCGTATTCGTCCGGTCCAGCCGGTGGGGCTCCGGCGGAACCGAATAGCGGCCCGCGCCGCCTAGCCTAAGCATACCCGAAAGAAACGTTTCGTCAATACGGCGGGCGGTGGACCGGAGGACCCATTCCCA
>Ga0067045_1028309_pt1 | contig 36572 bp, 44 predicted proteins | sample TerdegcTABiofilm_FD_59184 | JGI IMG/M metagenome (GOLD analysis project Ga0067045, IMG submission 59184) | Combined Assembly of (Gp0054472, Gp0054536) Wastewater bioreactor microbial communities from Singapore -Terephthalate degrading...
GATTGGCGAGGTCGGAATGATGTCGATGAAGCACATAGAGAAGTTCCAGACAAGAGATATTCACCTGTCTAACCTTACTGGTCAGACACTTTACCAGATAGTCGGTAAAGATGCTGTCGGTGGATACTATGCTTGGACTGGCAACATCGGTACTTGGAAGAGAAACGCTCATGCAAGGGTTATAAACCTTATTGAGCCTGCTCTCTAATACACAAAAGGACGGCGGGGAGGTAAAACTCCCCGCCTGTTCCTGAAGAGGTCGATATGCCACTTGATACGATGGGACAAAGGGTTGATGAGATTTATACGATAATGACAGACCCTACCTTTGAAAGGCGTTTGAAGGCGTTCGACCCTAGATTGAAGCTGATGTTCGACCAAGCTAGCAAGAGATGGGTGATATTGGAATGGGCATATGATAATTCAGGCTGGAACATAATTCTCAAATGTGAGGACAGCGAAGGCAAACCTAAGCCTCTAGGTGACTGGGTGTTCAACAAACTGTACGCTTACCGCCAGAACTGGATAACAATGGCGGAAGGCGGTGTTGACAACTGGCTTAACAGCCTGTCCAGTCAGGCTGATGAATATAAACGCAAGAAGGATGAAGAGGCTTCGTCGAAGCATATAGACATGATACTCGACGAAATAAACGAATGGAGGCGTGCGGCTAGAGAATTGGACGGGCTTCCAAAGTCCGATGTAACCGCAGGCTATCCTAAACATTGAGGAGAATTATGAAATTTTATAACACTAGCTTGGAGACATTTGACAGGATGGTCGATTCTAGGGTTTTTAAGTTCTTCCCTAGAGAATATACTGAGGTTCCAGACCAGTATGTTGACATGCTTTATGAGCAGGTAAAGATGTGGGGTTGTTTTCCGATAAGACATGGAATGACCGAAGAACAGATAAAGAAGGCTAAATACGATGCGTTGAAGGAATATCTTAACGGTGCGTTAAGGATAAGGATAGAATGTTATGCAATGCAAAAGGACCAGTACAACAAGATGGGCATAACACTTCAGCCTGATGCAAGAGAGAAGAGAGCGTTGAGATGGAGGGAAGAGATACACAGATTGCTTGAGCTTGAGTCTCCGATAGAAGAAGAGCTTTCTTTCTTATCTTCAGAAGATAGAAAGGCATTAGGTATAGACGCTTCGAACATAAAAGATGTTGAAGATAAGCTGAAAGATATTCCACAGGACATATTCAGCGTCGAAAAGATAAGGAATGCAGAAGTAAAAAGAGTCGGAAGACCTAAAAAGATAGAGTCTTTCGATGAAATCAAGGACTTAGCATGACACAACTAGGCGAGCTTGTAAAAGAAGTATCGATAATGCTTGGAGACAAGGTCATAGGCGAGTTTTATCCTTCAGAAGAGATAAAGCGTGCCATTGGAGACGCTTACAAATACTATGTAATGAAACTAATCCAAGGCGGAGAAGGATATTTCGAGACCACCACCAATCTTGACCTTGTCGCAAATACAGAAACAGTATCTCTTGCTAGGTTGAATCCTCCGTTTCTAACCTGTTCCGTGTTGTGGAGGAAGTTATCGACAGGATACAAGCCGCTTAGAAAGAACGAACAAAGGTTTAAGTTCCAATCAACGATAGGTATAGGGGCTGGGGACACTTATATCCCTGAATACAGGTTCAGAGGCACCAATCTTGTCCTCACCCCTTATCCTATCCATAACGAGACCGATGGTTTGAAGATGGATTATGTTTATATACCTACTTTCCCGAACAGATTAAGTGACAATACATTTGAATTTGATTCTAATTTTCCTTCGATATTCGAGCTTAATGTCAAATTAAGAACTGTTGTTAAATTGCTTGAGTCTAAAGACGCAAGTGGCGGAGTAAGCGATATTGCTACTTTCCGTCAGGAGCTTGCAGATGCAGACCAAGTGTTCGAGCAATCTTTAACTAAGGACGAAAATCCTGATATAGTCGAATATCACGGGATTGATTATAATGTAAATTTAACATGAGGTGTATATGCAAACAGGAACAATAGTAACGACAGAAGGGCCTAGATATTCAGCAACGCTAAATACTGGCTCAAAGATTGTAACGACAGCAGGAACTGCAGAGCCTCTAGGGACTGCAACGAATGTAAGAGAGGTTCTGATACAGGCGAAGAGGAACAATACTGGCCAGATTTATATAGGGCCTGTTGGCGTCCACAATGACAATAGCGATGGGATTTGTCTGGATAAGACGGATTATGTTAAGTTCTATTGCTCTTCGTTGTCGGAAATTTATGTTAATTCAACTGTAAATGGCGAAGGCGTAACATACCTTTACTGGTAAGGGAGTCTTATGGAAATTTATAGAAAAGGCGGCGGAATAGCGTCGTTAAAAATACTAGGCACAATAAACTGTTCGTCGAACCCTGATTATCCTGCTGGAAATGCAGGAGACATTTATATAGTGTCTGCCGCAGGATATATAGGAGGAGACCCTTCTCCTTCTCCTGACAATGGTCAGGCTGTAAGCGAAGGAGATTTTATAGTGTGCGAAGTGGATGGAACTCCTTCCGGAACTCATGCTTCCGTTGGTGCTAATTGGACGATAATAGAAGCATCTACAAGCATAAATTATACTAATTTAACACCTACTATTTCTTCGTTGGGAGGAATTGGTATAGGAGAGACATTTGTAAATAAAACGATGAAAGAGATGTGGGATAAACTGCTTTATCCATATCTCGGGCCGCTTGTTTCTCTGGCTTCTAATCCAACTTCAGGTTATCGTGAATACGGAGACGTTATTACAAGCACGGTTTTGACGCCGACAACAACGAAGCGTTCGAACCCAATCACGACGCTTACATTGTCAAGAAGCGGTGTTGGAGTGATTTACACTTATCCTTCTCCAAATCCAAGCGGCGGGACTGAAGCCTCATATACCGACACTAACACGGTCAGCACTACAACGACATTCACGGCTACTGTAGGTGATGGAACCTCTACATCGACATCAACAAAGACATATACGTTCATTTATCCATATTTATACGGGAAAGGTCCGCATGGACTTACTGGTTCACAAATGTATTCTACATTTACAAAGGTTGTTTCACCGCCTACGAATAATTTGACGTTGTCGTTCTCTCCTAGTAGCGAGAGAGTTTATCTTGCGGTCCCACCCAGCTCTACAGCTTATACTCAAGTTTTAGACCAGAATTTGTTCGATGTTTCAGCTGATTTTCTGCCGTCATCTACTATTTCTATAACTGGCTTGGATGGAACTCCTCAGACATATACTGTTTATGAAATAAATCACGATATAGGTGACGGTTCTACTATATCGTTTACATTCAAATATTAAGGAGATTTTATGTCCATACCGATAACATCTAATTTCACTCTTAACGCTCAACTACCGTTAGATAGTAGAACTGTCGTTGCTGATACTACAGAAAGAGACGCAATACCAGATATTCGTCGTTACGATGGATTGACAGTATATTGCACATCGAACAATAAAACTTATCAGCTTCAGGGTGGGATTGATAACACAAAGTGGGTAGACATTAGCGTGTCTGGGTTATATCTCCCTTATAACGAGACAACATTAAAAGGCGGTGTAACAAATCTTTACACAGACCCTACATTGAGCGTATGGGATGAATATCTTTATCCAAATGGATGGGTTACAGTATTCTTTTCCGACGGAGAATGGAACGAATATGTTCCGACTAGGTCAACAGACGCTTATGCTGGAAGCTATTCGCTTAAATTCAACGGAGACGACCCGCTTTGTGTTGATTTCACTAAGATTTCTTCTTTGACAACTGAAGTAAGCGGGCTTTCTTATCTGTCCGAATACGGTGCAAAATTCTATTCAAAGGCTACTAGTAGCGGAAAATTGTTTGTTGGATACATGATTCAGGATGCAGGATATACAGAAAGCGATACTTATTTATGGAACTTCACTACTTCTTCTTGGGACAATTTAACTCCTAATGAAATTTCAAATAACGGGTTCGAAACTTGGACGCTCACAGACCCTAATAACTGGACATCTGAGAACTTTGGCGTTGGAGGTTCGTTCTCAAAAGAAACAACGCTAGTGCATAGCGGTTCGAACGCTTTAAGCATAGTTTCAAGCGGTTCTGGTAGTGGTTATGTGCTTTACACAGATTCTATAAGTGTTGATGAGTCGGCAAGATATTCGATTGGTACATGGGTTAGAGGAGCATCAGGAGGAGAGCAGGCCATAGTTTTCATAGTTAACGGTTCTAAAAACAAAGTTTATGATTTTTCAACTAAAACTTGGGTTTCCTATACTTGGGGTTCCATACCTGCTTATTATTATACTTTAGATTGCACAACAAGCTATCAGAAGAGAGAGTTTTATATAGATACAGAGTCTGGGCAAAGCGATTTAAGGGTTGTCATATCTGGCGATATAAACATTGGTTCTTCAAAGACTGTTTATTTTGATGATTTATATTTGATACAAGAAAACTTTGATATTGGAGCTCCGTTAACATCGAATTATTTCTATAGACCGTCCCTTACATCGTCTTGGACACAATATACTGTCCCGAGTTTTACGTTGACTGTTTCTGGTGTTACAAACATCTTGTCGATATATATATCGTTCGCAAACGACGTATATATTGATAATCTTGAGTTCCTAGAGACTGGCTCATCAACGAACCTGTACACTAACGGAACGATGGAGGTATGGAATACCGGATACACAGGGAAACTTACCAATTTCAGCACATTAACAACTGACAACAAAAGATATTACATTGAAAGAGAGACAGGAACATATCATTCCTCTCCTGTTTGTGCAAAATTGGTGAATGAGTCAAATGCTGGTCTTGTAGGAATAGGTCAGCTTAAATCAGTCACACCAAGCGATGTGTATTATTTCAGTATATGGGCTAAAGGAAATTCCGGAGGCGAAAACATCAAGATAGTAGCCAATAATGAAGACCCTACTGTTACAACACCGACAAAGAGCTGGAGATTCACAGATTCTACTTGGCAGACAGTTTATCCTCCGTCATCCGATTATCAGTATAGTGTCGCATTGACCACAAGCTGGCAGTTAATTCAGTTCAGCATAACCGCTCCTTCGGACGGTCAGATGTGGATAGGCACATTGACGGAATATGGGCAATCATGTGTCATATTTGTAGACGATATGTCTCTTACTAAGTCTGGAGCGTTCGATATCTACAATATGACAAATCTAAGCAGTTTAGATTCTCTTAATTATACGGACTACTTGTTCAGCTTAAAGATGCTTGGGGATGATAAATATGCCTTCAAGCTTGATGGAGCAGGTCATATTACGACGGATTGGGCTGATGGTTTCGGTTATGGGAATCATCTATATATGCTAGCCACAGGAACTGCAACATCAGTCTCTCCGTTGAAGGATTCTTACGATTTATCGCTTTATTCTTCGGCTTGGGATGGCTTATCTCAGGCTATCTTAGGCAAGTGGACGATGATTGCAAAGGCCGTTTTAGGCGGAAACTCTAGATGGAACCTTAGCTATAATGGCTCGGCTAAGATGTACATTGATAATAGCGGGAATCTTTTTATCTCGAATTCTGTCAATACATACGCTCTGAATGCGATACAAGGTTCAATATCTATAGTAGGTAATATATCAGAATCCACATACGGACAAGCTGTGCATATCGGCAATAAAGAAATGATTGTCGAACAAAGCCTGTCAAGGATAGTAAATGTCAAGAATGGACCGATTTCAGGATATGGAGTAACATCACCGTCGTATAGATTTACAGGAACAGGTGCTAATGATTGCACTTATATTGCAGGAAGCTATACAGGCTCTTCTTCCAAAACTTGGAAAATAGTCATAGATGGAGTCGGTTCCGGCCCTATGGGTCAGGATACTTTCAAATGGAACGATGATGGTTCTGAAACATATCCTCCTAGCCAGAGCGGAATACCGATGGGTTCTCCGACAACACTTAGCGATGGGCTTACGATTTATTTCAGTTATGCCACAGGCCATGCTTTGGGAGACAAATGGGAGATGATATCTACTCAGGCAAGCAATGTTTCGTATATCAATTCAAGAGGCGGATGGTGCATGGGAATAAACTGCGATTCAGCAGACTTCCCATATACATTGTCGATAATATCAGCTGCAGACTCAGGATATACTCAGACATCGCAGTATATATCTCATGGCCTGATGGTAGAGAATAAATCTGGAGCTTCTGTAACAGCATATGGCATAGAAGGTCATGGGTGTACATATTCTTCGACATCTTCTATTGGTTCATATGGAACATGCGGTGTAAACTCTTCATACGACACAGGGGCGGCAATAGGTTTGTATGGGAACAGTGCCTCTACACATGAGAGTGGAAGCAATATAGCTGTTGCCGGATATGCCGCAAACGGCAAGAATAACTACTGTTTCTATTCTCTAGCTGGTGAGCATCTTACTAATGGCGGTCACATAGTTAAGAGAAGAGCTATAGGTGCAGAGTCTGGGTGGCTTACTACAAGCGACTATATAGTAGCAAAATCGTCCATAACATATGGTGGGGACGTAATAACTATACCTTATTCGCTTATTGGTTCAGGCAGAATGTTCATAATAAAGGATGAAAGCGGTCTTTGTAGTGCTGATTATCCTGTGTTGCTTTTCCCTGAACTTGGATATGGAACTAAGATAGAGGGTGATTATGTATATGTTATGAACAGCCCGTATCAATCTGTTCAGTTATATTCTAATGGTGTTGACTGGTTCATATATTAAAAGGAGAACGCTATGTCTCATATAGGTAAAGTAGATTTGTTTTCAAACTTACTTAAAAAAGGTCCTGACACTGCACCGTCTTATGAGGTTGTTTCTGGAGGTAATATAGAAGATGGATATTACACCTATGCAATTGCATATGTTTTTGATGATGGTTCATGGAGCACAGTAGGTAAAAAAACTTTAAATGTAGTGGTCGGAAATGGAAATAATACTGTAAATCTTTCTAATATCTCAATAGGCCCAGAAGGTACTGTTTCTAGGAAAATTTTGAGGAACAAACCGAATGATTATCAGACAATGTATGTAGTTGATACTATAAATGACAATACAACAACAACATATGTTGATACAAAGAGCAATTCAAATTTAGCTTTAGCGTATTGTGTTTATAATACGCAAAGCTTATTAAAATGTTATACAGAAAGAGATTTGTTAATAATGCCAGGCGATAGAATATCTGAAGATGGCGATGGTTTTAATATAATATTAAAACCTGGAGAAGGCAAAGGTTATAATTACACAAAAGGCTCATGTGAAGTTGAAATAGGAGGTTATGGTTCAAGTTTTCATGTAACAAGAACTGTTCTAGGTAGAAAAAATACTGTTATTAAAGCCACTCCTCTTTTTGCGGATGGTGGTAATTTTTTCACATTCGATTACACCGAAACAGATGGTAATAATCATTCTTATAATTTTACAGTAAGTAAATATTATACTCATGTTAATGCATCAGACCACTTGATTATTTATACAAACAAAACAGATGGTTACATAAAAATTGAGGCAGACTCTGTAATAATTGAAAAAGGTCTTTTTAAATTAAAAGAGGTGGATTCATCTTCATATTGTTCTATTTATGCCAAAAGCGATAGAAATCTATATTATAAAGATTCAAGCGGTACTGAAAAAGTTCTATATTCGGATAGAAAACTTGGCGTTAAAGGTGCTAATGTTGCGTCAGCTAATGATATAACTTTAGGCGATGGAAATTTCTTCTTAATAACAGGTACTACGGAATTGCAGAGAATATATGGGGTCGGTTGGACTGCAGGTTCTCAGGTTATTCTGACATTTGACTCATCTATAAATATAAAGAACGGAGTATCTTCAAGTTTTGATTTTTATGGTTTCAAGCTTGCTGGAAGCACGGATTTTTCAGCGGCCGCAGGAGATATGCTAACATTGATATTTGATGGTTACTGGTGGAGAGAAACTTCAAGAACAGTATTATAATGATATAAATACGATATGGAAACAGATAAATTATTATTAGAAATATACGGCAAAGTTGAAGCTACATCTACAAATGTCACTCATCTATTATCAGCACAGAAGAAGCAGGAAGATTGCGTTCAGGCTTTACATGACAGGGTCGATAAACATGAGAGCTATATAAGATACGGGATGGGTGCGGCGGCTGTAATAGGTGCTTTATTCGTAATGATTTGGGAATGGATTAAGGCAAAATTTGGAAAATAATGGGAATACCATTAGAAACATACGAATATAACGACTCAGGCGGTGGACTGGACGAGATATCTTCGCCTACTAAAGGTTCTGAGGATATTTCTACCGTCGGGACTATAAATGTTGAGTTCGATACTGACGGTTCTGTCCGCACTAGGGATGGAAGTTCAATTTTTAACAAGGGACATCAGATTCTAGGCTCTTCTGATGAGCCGCTAAAGAGCCTTGCTACGTTCGATTTCAGAAAATCTGATGGAAATAATTATCAGATACTTTGCAATGGGAAGAAGATATATCTGAATTTGAACAATCCGGTAGTCACTTATGATGGACTTACTTCCGAGGAGCGTCCTGATATTGAATTCCATGTTACAAATGATGACGAATATATAATATATGGCAATGGCGTTGACGATAATCTTAAATTTAATGGTTCTGAATGGACAAAGCTGTCTATAACAGCACCTACTGCAATGTCTGTTTCGTCAATAGGTCATGGTGTCCTTCCTACTGGAGATTATGAGTGGTATGTAACCTATGTGAGAGAAAAAGGTGGAGTAATAGTTCAAGAAAGCGATATGTCGCCATTGCTTAAGTACTCTCATTTAGGTGAATCTGATACTGGGCAGGCTACATCAGGAACAATATCTTCCATTACTGATACTACAAAGATGTTGATTTCCAGCACAGCAACATCAGGCGGCTCAAATTATTTGACCGACACTAATCTATATCTTCCTCTTAATATGTTCGTCGGATATTATGTGAATATAGTAGGAGGAACAGGTTCAGGGCAAAGCAGGAAGATTGTTGGTAACACATCTGATACTTTTACTGTTGAGACGAATTGGGTTACTCCTCCTAATGCAACATCAACGTATCAGATATCCAAGTGGGGAACTAATTTGTGGGCAGGCAAGACAGTATATATATCATCAGGAACAGGCTCAGGTCAGACAGCAACGATAGCATCAAATAATAGTACAACATTGACGTTTTCCGCTCCTGTTTCCGTTGCACCAGATTCAACAAGTGAATACACTATAAATACTATTTCAATAACATTATCAGTACCTACTTCATCGGACCCACAGGTAACTGGAAGATGTATCTATAGGAAAAATTTGACGACTGGTGTGTTCTATCGGATAACTGCTTCTACTACAATAGATAATGTTGTTGCAACATATACAGATAACACTTCTGATGATGATTTAAGTACGGTTGAGGCTGAGTTTGATAATCAGGAAGCTCCTAAATCGTCGATATTCGAGGAATTTGAAGGTTGTATATATTATAGGGATGAGGAAAGTAAGACAGATTTCCTTGTTTCAAAACCTAATAAGGGTTGGAACGTTCCTTACACTTCCCGCCAGATACTTGACGGCAATATAACAGCCATGAGGCGTTGTTATAATGTGCTTGTTATCGGTACAGATAGAAGCATTTGGACAATCGATAAGGATGCAAATCTTAGAAGGGTCTCTTCTACTGTCGGGATACTTAATAACAGAAGCCTTGATGGGGAAACTTCGCTATATTTTGTCGCCAATAATTTTGCTGTCTATAGAATAGAGCCTACACAGCTTGTTCAGGACAATTTGACATTTGGAGAGCCTTTATCACGGCTGGTAGGCGAGTCTTTTGATGATGTATCAAAGGGACAATATAGCGAAATAAGCTTAAAAATGTTCGTTAAAGCTAATATAAGTAAGGTAGTTATATCTGTCCCGTCTGGTTTATCGACAAGTAACAAGCTTTATATTCTTAATGTCAAACAATCTCTGGCAAAAGGAAAGCCCGTCTGGCAGATTTGGGATAATATAAACGCTTCAACGCTTAATGTGTTCTATATTAATAACGAAGCAGAGCTTGTTTCTGGCGATTATAATGGTTTTTACTGGAAATTGCATAATAATTCAATGCGTGGAGATGGTGCTGAGATGAACGGGATATCTACTGGTTCAAATACAGATACCACGCTGAACGATACGACACAAATAAAGGATTCAGGGACAGCTACAAGTGGTACAGTGGATACTTTGACTGATTCTACTAAAATAAAAGATACTGGCACAGCTACTGGAGGAACTGCTTATTCAATAATTGATACTACAAAGAGCTGGACTCCTGATGAATTTGTAGGGCTTTATGTCAATATAATAGGCGGAACCGGAGCTGGGAAAACTACTCAGGTTATATCCAATACAGAGAATACTTTGAATTTCTTGATTGCAATAACTCCTCCTGATGTAACTACACAGTATGAAATAAGCGAATGGAGAACAAATAGATGGAATTTAAGACAGATTTATATAAAGAGCGGAACAGGTTCGGGACAATATGCTCTGGTGGCGTCCAATAATGGTGACACAATAACATTCGCAACACCTATGGCAATAGCACCTGACGCCACTAGTGTATATTCTCTCGGAGGATGGCCAATAAATGATTATAAGGGTATCAATGTTCTGATAACTAATGGCAAAGGGAAGGGCCAAAAGAGGACAATATTATCCAATGACGATTCTCAGCTCGTTTTAAGCTCTTCTTGGACTGAGATACCAGATGAAACATCGGAATACAGTATTGGCGGTTATACATCCAGATTCTTCTCAAACTGGAAGAAGGTTTCAGAGTCTTACGATGTTCTTAAACAGCTTTGGTATATGTGGTGCAATGCAAATTCGACAGGAGATTATCTGATTAAGATGATACTCCAGTTTGATTTTGACACAAGTTTAATAAATCAGGTCGAAACCCTTATAAACCTTAAATCAGAGAACACAATCTGGGGTTCGTTCATATGGGGTGAGGCTATTTGGGGTTCTAGGTCGGTGTTCTTAGACAGGTTCAGGCTGAACAATAAGTTCCGTTCTGTAAGGATAGGCTTCGAACATTCTGTAGCAGGACAGCCTTTCCAGATAAATAATTACGGCATGAGCGTGCAGAGGAAGGGATTGTTCTGGAAGAATTACTTAACATGAGGAGCTTATGGGAATATATAAAATAGGATTTTGTCCAGTTTGCGGAGAGCAGATACAGATACAGGATTGCATGGGAAGATGGACTGGTATAAGACCCAATTTCAGACAGGTCGATATGGTTTGGCCGGACGGTCATAGATGCCGTTCTATTATATGCAATAAATGCGTTAAATCTGTAACTCCAAAAGAATTGTATGACATAGTAATAGCTCCAAATTCAGAGGCAAGCAACAGACAGACTTTGGATACGCTTGAGAAGCGTGGAGAGCCTTCAAGATTAGCGGAGGTAAAGAATGGCAATTAAGACAATTACATTATTGGACGGAACAACAGCTTATGCTCATGATGTAGAAGATTTGGTCAATCCGCTATACACTGACATTGACGATTCTAACATCAAGCTTGGTGCCAATATTCAGGTTAAAAAGCTTGAGCCATCCACTAATGCCGGAGATATTCTTATAGGAAACGCAAGCAAAGTTCCTACTTGGACTAAATTAAGCGGCAATGCTTCTATAGGCGGTGATGGAACATTAACTATAACTAGCGGTAATTCAACATCGTTCACTATAACTGATGACCCTGCTATAAATAATGCTTCTTATTATCCTGTATTCGTGAAGGGAAGCTCTGGTGAGCAAACTCCATATATATGTTCAAGCAAATTAGTGTTCAATGAAAAGAATGGTGCATATTCAGATGCATCAACATTAGCTGTTGATAGATTTATAGGCAACCTAACGGGGAATGTTACTGGAAATCTTACTGGTAATGCAGATACTGCCACAAGAGCATCTAATCTCGCAGATGGAACATATTCATATGGTTCAGGTTCAATAATAGTAGATGCCAGAAATTGTTCTGGTAATGCAGCTACTGTTACAAACGGTGTTTATACTAGTGGCTCTTATGCAAACCCTACGTGGATAACTTCTCTAGCAGGCAGTAAGATTTCTGGTGCAGTTACAGATGCTACCAATGCTACTTACGCATCATTTGCTGATGACCTTAGTGACCCGCCAACAGCTGACAACCAACTTAACAAGCAAGCTCTAGTAAAAGGATGGATTAATCTATTTATATCAGCAGCTGGTGCCGTGACAATACGAGATAGCTATAATGTAAGTACCGCAACCAGAGTTGGTTCTACAGATGAATTTGAAGTCGTATGGGATAGGCGATTTGCTAGTGCTAATTATGTTACAGTAGGAAGCGTAGCTACTGGAGTAACTGGAAAATCAGATGACGAATATGTAGTATTCTCTTATAAAAGTGCAACTACTATAAGATACCATATAAATGATTCAGATGGAGATACAAGTCACTGGAATAATAGATACGTTAATATAATAGCAGTAGGAACATTATCGTGAAATTAATACCATACCACCATACGTTTGCAGAGATGATAATGGATTGGCAGATGAATCCAAAGAACAGGAGGTTCTTCAGGGACTTTGACAGGTTATTGACCCTTCAGGAGCTTGAAGAGCTACCGAGATACTTAGATGAAGTGTTCATGGTTGAGGAAAATGGAAAGATTATAGGAATGACATTCTGCAAGAACATGAGACACGGAGTATTTACTTTCGGAGTTCTTGTAGACCCTGAAGTTCAAAACAAGGGCAGGGGCACATGGATAGCAAAGGAGATTGAGAAGTATATATTTGAAGTCAGAAATGGTAGAAAGATAATGTTCATGGTAGCTAAAGACGCAAACCTTTGCAGGGTTAGTGAACAGGATTTAGGATATGCTTTGGTCGGGTCATTGAAACAGCATACTTATGTTAATGGTAAGTATGAAGATTTATTTATTTATGAAAAAGTGAGGTGATTATGGGTGGAGTATTAGATGCAGTCGGTGGTTTATTTGGTGCAGATTCAGGCCCTAGCGGTGCCGTAGGTTATACTTCTCCTTACACTAGGGGATATGAGGACAGTTCAAGACAGGGCATATATGAGCGTCTTGGGGCAAGGAGAAAGCTCAAGCGAGGTGCTAAACCAGACCAGTATGGCAATTATTCTGAAGACCAGTATGAGTATGACGTGTCTGGGACAACAAAGCCTATAGACCCTGCAGAGGCCGCTAAAAAATATCAGGGCATGGGTTATATGCAGAATGCTCTTAATAAAATGCAGAATAAGAGCCAGTACAATGAAGTTTACAATTCTACATACGACCCAAGGAAGAATGCTTATACAGCGACAACATATAACTTCCAAGCTACACCTGAGAGAGTTTATAATGAAGCCATAAGGGCAGGTTCCAAGGATATTTTAAGGGCTAATCAAGGTAATCTTGCAAAACTTCAGGAAGCAGTAGGAGTTAGAAGACCAGGCCTTCTTCTTAAAGCAGGACAACAGGCAAATAGAGATATTGGAGAACAGCTTGCGTCACTTTCAACATCGTTAAGAGAACAGGCGGCCAAAGAGAAAGCTGATTTGGCTACGAAACAGCAGATGGAACAGGCGGCAGAGAATTTAATAGCTAAACAGTTTGGTGAAGGTCAGGAACAATTCAAGGCTGGTGAAGGATATAAGGGTTATCTTAGCCGTGCTGAAAGAGAGAAACTAGCCGCTGATGAAGCTTTCCGCAGAGATACAGGATACGGAGATATGGCCAGAGCCTATCTGACAGGAGAGATGGGTGCAACCGAGGCAGAGAGAGCATATAGAGATAAGGCTCTAGAATATCTTATGAATATGTGGAGAGACGCCGCTGGAATAACAAGTTCTTCTGAGCAGGCAGGGCAGTCGGCTAGAGATAAGGCAAAACAAAGAAGCACAGATATGTTTGGTTCAATTATGGGTGCCGCAGGAAGTATTTTCGGTAAGTAAAAGGAGATAATATGCCACTATTTGATTTACTTTCAAAACCACCTGAAACTAAAAAGGGTTATCTATCAAAGCTGATTGATAAAGAACTTTCTATCAGCAAAGACCTGTCTCCTGATGAGGCTAGACCAATAAGCTCCAATATTTCAAAGCCTTCGTCAAGTCAAGATACTGAAAATTATAATCAAGACATATCATCATCGAACGACAATAAAAAGTCTTGGTTATCAAATGCTTGGGATAAGGTTAAAGATTCTTTTGGAACAAAAGTAGAGGTGAATAAGGATAAAGAAGGAAATTTAACCGAAGTGCCAAAAATAAAAGAGGGAATTGGGCATAAGATTTTGAGATATGCTTTACCTGCGTTAATGAGTTTTAGTGCTGGTCAGGGAATAGCACCTGGTCTTTTTTCTGGTATGCTTGGCAGTTATGGAATGAAAAAGGGTTATAAAGAGGATGTTACTGATTTTAATAAAGAAATGTTAAGTAAACAAGCAAAAAAAGCAGAGCTTGCCAGAAAATTAGCAGAAGACCAAAGAGAAGCAGAACAGTTCAACATAACAACAGCTCTTAAGAAGAGAGGTCAGGATATATATGCAAGCAAAGGTAAAGAGCCTGCAATAACTATTACAGAAAAAACAGCTTTCGCTCAAATTTCTCCTAAATTAAAGGAAAAGTTAAAGACAGCGTCGCTTGAAGAACTTGCAGACGCAATGACAAGTTCAGACCCACAAGCGGCGGCGGCGGCTTCTTATCTATACAAAATAAAGACTAAGAACACTAAGAAGATTGATTGGTATCCAGAAGACTTATAATAAAAATAACTATAAAGATGAAAAAGCCAAAGGATAAATGGGCATTGCTTAATGAGGACAGGAGCGGTTCTCAGCCAAAGGATAAATGGGCATTGCTTAATGAAGATAGAAGCGAACCTGAAGAATCCAGTATTATAGACAAGGCCAAGGAATATTTATCTGGGTTAGGAACATCTATAGCTGAATCCGACCCAATACAGGATATTGCAAGAAAATCAAAGCTAGTTCAGGAAGCTTCTAAACGAGGTAGTATAGCCCCAATATCTCCAGAACAGAGATATGGTTCAATTTCAGATGGCAGTCCTTCATTAAAAGGTGAGATGGAATATCTTAATCGTTCGCAAGAAGTAAAGCCTAAATGGTATCAATATCCACTTACTGAACCTGTTTCTAAGTTGCCAAATATTCATCCTGTAATAGGCGTTGCTAAAGCAATTGAACAAACCCAGAAGATACCAAAGACAGATAGTAAGTTTCTGGAAGGGCTGGCTGGTATTGCTGAAGCTGGAGGAGGTTTTGCTAAAGGTATGACCACTCCAGAAATGATTGCTCCGATAGTAGGAGCTATGATTCCTGGACCACAGCAACCGTTCGTTGCGGCTTCTTTAGCTGCTTATTTCGCTCCGCATATAGTTCACGGAGGGATTGAGGCAGGAAAGGAATATGTAGAAGGCTCAAAAGAAGGGGATACTAGAAAGACTATAAGAGGTCTTGCCAATCTAATAGGTAGTGGATTGATTGGTAAAGGATTATTAAAACACGGAAAGGGGATTGAAGATGCCGCTATACAAAGGGAGCTCGAAAGAAGTAATAAGCCGGAATATCCGCCGCCTGATTCAGGAAGGCCGTCCGCAGAAGCAGGCGGTGGCAATCGCCCTGTCGAAGGCGGGGAAGGCAAAAGGCCTGTATGGAAGGATAAAGAAGAGCTAGAAAGGCTTAATAAAGCTTTTGACGAAAGAATGAATCCTAAGCCTAAATCTGAGCCAGTCGAGGATAAAGGCATAACCTTATATGACGATAAAGGCGAACCGGTCCTCGTCAAAGACGGGAAGATGTATAAGGAGTTCAAACCACAAGAGCCTACGATTGAGACTCCTATCGTTCCTACTCCTAGAGTTGACGTTCCTGCTCCAAAAGTTGAACCTGTTATCGAAGCCCCTAAAGCAGAACTGCCTACACCATTAGTAAAAGAGGTCATTCCTCCTCCGCAGAAAGCTCGTCAAAATGTCGGTGGCATAAGAACTACAGGAGCTTTTACTCAACCTGAACCTTACGAAGGTCCCGTCGGTTGGTTGGGCAAAAAGGGCGGTCCTAATATATCTGTTAAGCTTGACAAGAATGCCAAATACAGAAGGCTGACCAAGCCTAAAGGATTATTGGGAGATATTTATAAAGAAATAGAAGCCAAAGCCAAAGAAGCCATAGAAGAGCTTGATAAAAAGAAAAAGGAAGAAGAAAGACTAAGAAAAATAAGAGAACTTGACGAGCAGAGACTATCTACGTTCAGAGAACCGAAGGTGGTAAATCCTAATCCAATTCTATATGATTATTTCGAACGGCCGATAGTAAAAGAAGCACCTGCGGAATCGGCAATAACTGAACAAGTAAAAACTAAACCTATAATTAAAGAGCGTCCGGTTGAATATAGCGAAACGCCAAATTTGAAAGGCGAGCTTGCCAAAGAGAAACTAATTAAGATGCCTTCTGAACTTAGCAAAACAGAAATAGAAGATTTAATAACGTTCAGAATGACTGGCAATAAGACAAAACTAATATATGACTCTATCGGCAAACTTGTAGAAAAGGCGGCTGAAACTTCTAATAGATTCTTAGATTTATTCGGAGGAGCTGGGACATATACACATTATTTAGCAAAGACTGGTAAACTGCCTAAAGGCAGTAAGATGAACGAAATAGACCCGTTAAGGACGATTGCACACAATCAAGTAAAGACCAATGCAAAATCTGTAATTTCTGAATTAAACAGATATAAAAATATAATTCTTGATTTCTTAAAAGATATTCCTGACAGAGTAATTTTTTCGCAAGTCCACAAAGATGCCTTAGATAAGGTAAGCAATTATCTATATTCAGAACTTGAAAAAGAGATTGTCCCTAATCAAAATATTGCACAGTTACATCAAAATGGGCTTCCGATAGAATTCAATAACAATGCTAAGGTTGCCGCCCTGTATCATATAATTCAGGAAAATACTTTTGGGAATATACCTTTTAACGCTGATGTAGGCCCTAAAGGTCTGATAAGAAAAGGAGTTAATAAACTTATTACATCAGTTTCTGGCATAGCTAAAATCAGATATAATACATTTGATAAAATCATATCTAGAATAAACGATGCTTCTGGAAGGCTTAAAGATGTAGATTTAACAAGAGGAGATGGATGGAAAGGACTTGATAACGCCGTTAAAAATGACTTTACTGCACTGGATACATCTTATCTTAACAAAGAGAAAAAGACCACTAATTATAATGCTTTCACATCTGAAGATGCTAATATTGATGTATATGTTGATAAGCTTAAAAAACATGTCTTGCCAGCACACGCAAGAGGTGTTAAGATGCTTATAACTAATGAATACAATCCGTTCTTGGCTGATTTTTTAAGAAGGAACGGTTTTGATGTAAGTATAGCTCCTAGGGCTAAAGGACAGGCAAAGGAGGTTTCTTATGAAATCATTGCTAAAAACTTCGACTCAGAAACCGGACTATTCAAAGATTTTAGAGCCGAAAATTACTCCGGAAGAGATGCTGGACCTGCTGTTTATGCCGATAGGTCATCTGGGTTTGGACTGGGACGAAGCAAAGATGTTGGTGCGGCTTCCGCCGAAGGATTGGCCACAGGAGCTATACGAGAAGGTAGCTCCGGCGTTCGAGGAACTGCAGGAATAAAAGGAACTCCCACTAAAGAAGCGATTGAAAAGTCTCCTGTAGATGTCAAGATAAACTCTAAAGAAACGCCTTACACGATAGTTGATAGAAACGGAGTTCCATTAAAATCTGTCGAGACTGCAGACCAGATAGTGTCTGCGATAGAAGGGACTGCACCAGCTCCTAAAATTGGCTCCACGTTGCTCAAATCGAGGCCGAACGACCTGAAGGCTACCATAGACCCAGACTTCGACGGAGAGCCTCTAACAATCGAAACTAGGCCGCTTAAAGACGGGAGAACTATTATATACGATTCCACGACTCGTGTTAGGACTAACATTGTCGGGGATAGTCCTAGAGAGGCGATGGATAAGGCGAAGATAATATTCAAGAACAACAGATTCGAAGAGACTTACACTCCAAGAACTGCCCAGAGAGTAGAGTTGAAGGCAATCGAAGAAGGCTTGACCAAAGGCTTCGAAGATATGCCTGTTAAGGATAAGGTTCATATCGCTGACCAAGCGGAATTGGCTTATAAACTGATAAAGAACGACTGGGAATTCGCACGAAGGATTATCAACGGACAGGAGAAAACTCCCGGTAGATTAAGACCAGAGTCTTTGTGGTTAGCTATGGATACCATAGCCAGACAGTCGAAAGATTTAGATTTAATGAAAGAACTGGCGAAGAGTCCCATAGTAACAGAGACTATTTCAGAAGCTGGAAAAACCTTATCGATGATACAGAATATAGACAAGGATTCTCCTACTTATAAACTGATGGAAATATCAAAAGCCAGAGAAGAGATAGTTAAGCAGAGATATGGTAAAGATATAAAACAAGCGGAAGCTAAGATAGAAGCAGAGATTGATAAATTTGTGAAACGCCGTTCTCCTAGCAAGGGAGACTGGCTTAATTTCGTAGAATCGATAAAATGCAAGTGAGGTATAAATGGCTTGGTGCTTAATTCCAGAATATGCCGATAAGTTAAAAGAAGATATAATTAAGGGACGTATCACTCCAGATAAGTTAGTAGAGATGGGTTCTGATGGAAGAAGGAAGTTCTTTGAGGAAAGGTTCGGTTTAGAGAACGCCAAAGAGATGAACGCTTCTCTGGAGGCTAAACTGCTTCACAAGAACATCATCAAGGGAGTAGAAGACTGGGCTAAGAATTTGATGGGCTTAAGCGAGTCTCATAGAAAGGATATATTCCGTACGATAGAAAAGAATCGAGACCTTTTGACACAGGATTATGACGCATTCAAAAGAGACCTTGTGTCCAAAAGATTAGGTAGAGATATATCTCACGAAGAAGCCCAAAAGATAGTGGAATTCTCCGACAGATTGAAAGAATTGGAGTCTAAGATACCAGAGAGTTCTCCTATTAGAAGCAAAGAGAGGATGGAATATGGGATGCATAAGGCTATATACGAATCCTATCTATCTGAATTAAAGTATCCCAAATTCAAGATGAAGAATCTCCTGAAGCCTGAATTCTATTATGATAAGGCGATGGAGTACATATCGCATCCTATGAGATTGGTAAGTGATTTGACAGGGATATCAAAATCAATCTTATCTTCTTGGGATAACTCGTTCTTCGGGAGGCAGGGTAGAATAACATTATCAAGAGCTCCTGATATTTGGGTCAAGAATTTTCTTAAATCGTGGGGAGATATAGGAAGGACTCTGTTTCATATAGGCAAGAGCAGTAATTTTGACCCGATGCTTGCTATTAAAGCAGATATCTATTCCCGTCCAAACGCTTTGAACGGACGCTATAAGAAGGCAAAGCTGGACATAGGAATATCAGGGGAAGAAGCTTTTCCAACACAGACTCAGGATGCCATACCTGTTCTAGGAAGGTTGTTCAAAGCTTCTGAAGTAGCGTTCAACGGAGCGGCCCTTAGGATAAGGGCTGACCTAGCAGACAGAATATTCAAGAACGCAGAGAAGAATGGAGTTGACCTTAACAATAGGCACGAACTTGAAAGTATAGGAGAGCTTGTAAACTCGATGACCGGAAGAGGAGATATCGGAGGACTTGCTCAATATGGAAATACTATAAATGCGACGTTATTTTCAATCAGATATTTGAAGTCATTAATCGATGTTATCAATCCTTATAAATATCTAAGCAGTAGATACAGCAAACAAGTAAGGATTGAAAGGGCAAAGAATCTAATTGGATTAGTTGGAAGTATGGGCGGTATTATGGTAATGTCCGAACTGTTGAATCCGGGGTCTGTTCAGCTAGACCCAAGAGATAAATATCGTTTTGGAAAGATTAAAATAGGAAAAGGTTATCACGACATATCTGGAGGGATTGCACCTATCGTATCAATATTAACGCAAATCATACCTACCAAACATAACGGTAAATGGGGTCTATGGAAAGTAAATCAAAAAGGCCATTACATAAATATGTGGGACAATAAATATGGACAACAGACAGCTTTGGATGTAGTAGAAGCATTCATGGAAAATAAAGCCGCTCCTGTTGCCGCCGCAATCAGAGATTATCTCAGAGGCAAAATGATGACTGGCGAGAAGGTTACTGCCAAAGGAATGCTCAAACAAGGTTTGACACCGATACCTGTTCAGAATATAAAGCAAATTACAGATTTGAATGAAAGCGATTTCGAGAAGATTTTAAGCATAGCATTAGAAGAACTTGGAATGGGAGTAACAACGCCATATAAAAAAAGGAGATAAAATATGGACAAGGTAACATTGACAATCAGACAGACTGATGACGGTAAATATATCGTCAGCAAGAGCTGGACTGTAAAGAAAGGGGACACGGTAGACTATAAGACAAAAGAATTCGTTCTAGAGTCACTTCCAGAAGAATTTGATAAGATGTTCAATGTTGTGGAAGACAAGAAACCCATGAAAGATAAGGACGACGAACGCATAAAGAAAGTAGCTGAAGAGCTTACTGGGAAGCCTCCTGCTCCTAAATATGTTGACATGGGCGAAGAAGAAGAGGAAGAGGAGGAAGAGTATGAGCCAAAGAAAAAGGGACTATTCGGAAGAAGATTTGGGTTCGGTAACAAAGGAAGAGCTTGATAACGAACGTCGCATTTGGGAAAGAGACGGGATTGTTCTTAGCGACAGAACCCTTAAAAATATTATTATTGAGCGAAGAGAATACGATATCTGGGTTGGGATAGGACAGAAAGTGAGCGAGGTGGGAGATTGAACTTACTTACTTTACAACAGATATTCACATTGAACATAGCCAAGCTTATTATCTGGGCCTATGCCCACGGATATAAGATAACTCTTGGCGAAGGATATGATGACGACGGCGTCGGTCATTCTAAAAATTCTCTCCATTATTCAAGACTTGCACAAGACATAAATCTTTTTAAAGACGGGGTTTATCTAAAGGACACCGAGGCTTACAGACCTTTAGGTGAGTACTGGAAAAGTCTTTCTGATGCAGGATATGAATGTTGTTGGGGCGGGGATTTTAAGAATAAAGATGGCAATCATTTTTCGATTGCTTATCAGGGAAGGAAATAGCCTGTGGCAAAGGTAGCCAACACCTTGAGGGGGCAAAAACGCAGAGCGTCGCCACATCGCTCTGCGAAATTAAGGAGAAAAAGTATGGATAAAATAATAGAGAAACTGTTCCAATATCTTGCCATTTATTTCGACAAGATACCGCTTCTGAGCAAAATCAAAGGGTTCAGGACAATATTGGGGTTTGCCGGACTTGCAGTAGTGACTGGTCTTAAATCATATGATATTGGCGACCCTGAAATTCTTAACGCCATAGAAGCCGGATTTATAATATTTACAGGACTTGCATTGAACTCCAAAGGCAGATGATATTCGAATTTATAACATTATTCACAATTTTATTGCTGTTTTCTCTCGTGCTTCTTTATTTTAAGGGCAGAAGCGATGAGAAGGCTAACGAGCTACTTCGTTCTGCAGAAAAACTTGCAGAAAAGGCCCTGAAGGTCGAACAGGAAGCGAGGCGGACTTATGAAAAAGTTGAGTCTGTTGGCCCCGACACTTCTGTTGCTGACGGCAATAAGTTGCTATCGGGCGGGGGTTTATAGCTATCCAAGACCTAACATTGTAGAACGCAAAGTTGATGTTAAATGTTGCCTTGTGCAAACATCAGCGTTTGTGTTCTCGTTCGTGGATGAAGACACTGCAAGACAAACATATCCTCCAGATAAAAGATTTTATTACATGGACGGAAATTCATGGGGAAACCTACTGAAAGTATCTGCTGAAAGAGAAGGCCGAATAAAAGAATACGAAGAAATGGTTAAGTGAATTTGCGGTAAGTGGCTTTGTCTTCCAGCATTGATTGAACTATAATCTTGCAATCTTCTTTGTCTAGAACCGGAGAACGGCTTATCCATCTTATAGGCCATTGATATCTATGTGCCCAGTAAATTGCTGTTCTTGGGCTTATATCAAGACCTAAGTTTCTAAATTCCTGTAATATGCGTTTCCACCCCCATAGAAGCATATTTAGTCCTCCAGTTCTTTTATTTCTTTTAATGTGTAAGTCATTTAGAACCTCCTAGCCAATGTTGTTTAACTGCTTCTATATCTGTTTCTCTATTTAGGGTTGACCATTCGTGCTTAAAATCTTCACATATCTTCTCGATAACTTCGGTGCGGATGAAGTCGATTAACATATCTCTCACTTTTATTTCTTTTCCGTTCTCCCTATATACCAGCTCTGCAGTTGTGCCATAGTCCCTAAAGTCTATATTCATCGGCGGTCTAGGCCTGAACCATTCTTCTATCTGTTTTTGCCAGCTAGGTTCTTCCGCAGGTTCGACTTCGATATAGTCCGAACCTTCGGGCTTGTGCTTGATTGCTTTCAGAACATCGGTTATTTTTATCTTCATATCCCATCCTTCTTGAACCTCCACAGCAGAGAAGGCTCCAGCTTCACGCAGTTGAACTTCTTGACCCACTCCTCACGGCAGAACAGGTCGCCCTTAATCGTCCGGCATCTGGTCTCCCAGCCTTCCCATTTTGCACAGAGCTTCGGCCCGTCGTCAAAGAACAGGCCGCCTATTGCGTCTATGATTTTTCCTATCATATTCACCTCTGTTGTTATACACTATGATTTTAGCCCTACAGAGACATGGTTTATTTAAATCCCATAATGCCTCTGCTTCCCTTTTATTAGTTGCCTTAACTATATCCTGACTCCCGCAATAAGAACATTTCACACTGTAATACATAAAGCTCCTTTATTTAATAAAAGCTTTTAGCAGATTTAAATCGGCCAGAGATATTTTGACATCGCCTAAATTGTCCAATGATATCGGTTCGAATTCTATATCAACATCTTCCTCTAGAATATCGTTTATGTCCTTCGTAAAATCGGTCATATTCTCTTCCTTAACTTTCCAGTTCCCTTCGTTAATCTCTCCGTATTTATTCAAAAGCTCTTTTCTTTTATCGTCGAACACCTTTAATTCGTCTGATATTTTATTGCCAAGACGCATTAACTGGTACGAAACCTTGATATTGATTGGCAATGACGCTATCTTTTTAAGACCCTCGTTTGCGTTCAATATATCTACTACTTTTACCTTCATATTCGTCTCCTTTCGTGTTTAAAAATCGTTTTGATTAGATTGTCCAGTTTCCACTTCTGACTTTCGCTAAGCTCAATGTTATCCTCGGTCTGTTTCTTTATATTCTTAAGGAAATTTATCTCCCATCTTGCCACTTCTGGCGGACGGTATTTATTTATCATTTCCAAACATATGGATATCTTTTCAAGAACATCAGGATATTTGACCATTGTTATCATAATTCACCTATATTGATTACGACACGGCAATCCGTGTCTTTGTGGCGAACTACCGTCAGCTTATCTATTTTGTTGTCGTTTTTTATAACCCCACATTTCTGCAGATTATCAAGTATGGTCTTCGGAAAGCTGTCTATATCCTGCCTGAAACTATCTGTGAAAACCTCAATGTGAACTTCGAGTCTTGAATTCTCTCCTAGATTTTTCTTTGCGTGTTTGGGAATCTGTAATGCGAAAATCTTTTCATACTCTAGGACACTTTCCGACGATATGACTCTAGGGATTTTTTTCTCTTTGTTCCAGCACCAGACTATTCGTCTGTTAGAACTCTTCGCCGGAACTTTGCCCTTTATTATGAGTACTGTGTTCATATAAATACTTAAGCCTCTGTTTTTGTTGCTTACTTATTAGGCCAAGCTCAAGACTCGGCTTCTTATGAACTCCGCTGTTGCCAGTATGATGCTCTGGGCATAGAGAACAGGCCAGCGTATCATTGCCACGCCTAGTGTTTTTAGAAGACCACAGATGATGCGGATGGTTAGGATAATCAGGGGTCCCTACTCTGCCGCATATCAGACATTCTTGGTATCGTAGCCATTTGATGAATTTCGGGTCTTTAATCTTATTCATTTTGTTATGATTAAAAGCTCACAAATCGTGTTATTCATATTGTCCTCTACTGTCTGCTCCAGTCTTTATTCCTGCTACTAAGAATGCTTCTGCATGTTTCCCATAACCTCATCTTGGAATCTCTTTCGACCCTAGCTCTGTTCATTTCTCTCCTAGCCTGTTGATATCCATTAAGCCAGTCAAGATAATCGCTGGAAGCATAGGCAAGTCTTTCCTTTTCAGCCATTGTTTTGACATTAAACTTATCCATTAGCACCATCAGGAACGGCTTCTTGGCATCTTCCAATATTTCGTATTTTTCTTTGGCATCTATGTATGCCTTGTCAGATTCGTAGCATTCATGAGACAGCTGATACAATATTTGCTCCAATTCGAATGGAGTCGTTTGCTCTAGGTTTATCATAGTTATTGATTTACAGCCTTTTTTATGTACCTATAAAATCCAAGTTTCTTATCTATGTCTTCTGAGCATAACTTCCCATGAGCTCCTCCGTCATAGGCAATAATCTCTGCGGCTTCTATAGCTGAAAAATTCTGTCTCCTATCAATCATGTTAAGTGTCATAACTAACATACACGCTTCGAACATCTCTCTATCCTCTGGATTGGCATAAATAAGACTTGTGTCTTCTATGATTTTCAATCCATATCTTATCACGGATTTATCATACTGGCTTAATCCAGTATTTGCTACGTCGGCCATAGCGTTAGTGCTTAGGATGATAAGCAATAACAATATTTTAATCATATTTGCTCCTTACTTTAACATGCTGTATCTAACTAAATCCTCGATTGGTATCAAAATCATGTCGCTGGCATCATCATCACCTCCTTTGACCACGCTACCTAGTCTATAAAAACCCCTTGCTATGTCTTTAAGCACATCTGTCTTGATTGTTATTATCACATTGTCTGTGATAATAAAACAATACCAGTCGGCTTTAGTTACAGCTATACCGCTGGGCTTACCACGATATCTAAACTCGACAGCTACATTGCCAGTATCTTTTGTCTTTCTGTCTCTCTTGCATTCTATCTTGCCCTTGTCTTTGAACAGAGACTCGATTAGTTTTTCGCCGAATTCTCCAAACTTAAGGTCAAGGTCAAAATTTGGGTTGTATCCGTTCATGCTATTTGTTTGACTTCCCTGTTAAATAGCTTGTCCATAACTTTCTTATCCACCAGCTCTACTCTTTTCTCGATATCCATGTCGTTCCATATCCCGAGAAACTTTTTCTCTATAAACGGGTCTCCCTGCTGGCTGTTGCCAATGACATTTATCCCTCCCATAAGCTGAACCGCTTTCCTTTCCTTCTCGCTCATCCCTTCGTATGGATAAGCATGGACACCCTTTCTGCGGACGTTATCTATCAATCTCTCCCAAGCTCTTTGTCCTGATAAAGGCTTATCCTGAGACAATTCCGCTATAATCTCAAACACGCTAGGCGGGAATGGAGAAGGTTTCTTTGCCATAAGCGACCTTACTGCGTTCTTTGCCGTGTCCGCAGTTATATCCGGAAGCTCTGGTGCCCAAGTTGCCGCTACGGCAGGGTCTGGCTTCCATTGCGGGAAGACCCCACACATCCACAACACAAACTTTCCCATATCTGTCTTGTTCATTGTCCCTCCAGTCCGGCTACTGCGTTCTTATACCTAGCCATCCATTCAGGTTCCTGCTCGAAATTAAGTCTAGGGATTGCCTTCACGAAGCTAGGTATATTGCAGTTGCCTTTGAATTTATTTCCGTTCGACAGGAAAACCCCCGCCAGACGCTCAAGCTCCGCCAAGTCTATGCCGCCGTCCACTAAAGGCTTCATGCACTTGCAATCTCTTCCCCAGACGATGGGATATTTTTTACCGACGGCGGCAAAATAAACCTTGGCAAACACCTGAACTGCGTCTTTAACGGATGAATTCTTTAAAATCTTGTCATTAGTGACGTCGTTTTTCGACAATAAATTAACTTTAGTTAATTTATTCTTATATGCTTCTGCTTCTGCTTCTGCTTCTGCTTGGGTCGACATTGTCGACACCTGTCGACAGTCGACACTTTGTCGACAATTGTCTTCTAATCCTTTGATTTTTGAACGCTTTTTTTCTACCCATTTTCTCTGATATTCTCTTCTTTCCTCTCTTGCTCTTATCTTCCTATATTCAGAAAAGTTAACAATTCTGTATAGATACTGCCCTTCTTTGACTATTCTGCGTCCGCTGTCGACAGTCGACCGAGAATATGGGTCTGGGGATTCCAAGAATCTGATGGCCGCTTCTACCCTTTCCTTGCTCATCCCTATCAGGACGGATATCAGGGCGGGGTTAAGCTCGACATATCCGGTATTATTTTTGTCGTGAGGCTTAGCGTTTGCCAGAGCATAAGCCCAGACGGCAAATACGTCCGCTCCTGCTCCCATCATGGAACCAGTGAAAGTGCTTTCAAAGATTTTTCCGTACATAAGTACCCTAAAAATAAGACCTGACCCTGTGGGGGACGGATGAAAGGGCCGTCACGCTTGGCCAAAGCGTCAAGGTCAGGTCAAGGCCGTTTAAAAATCGCATTAAACGCACAATTTTGCCATTTAACGGGTCAATGACCCATTGCACGGCTACCACCCCCAGTTTTTTATTTTCGTGCGTCATTTTGGCGTATATTCGCTTTAAACGCTAGTTCAGTTTTGCTCTGGCGATAAGATATCTCTTGGCCGCCATAATCATGGCTTCCCTGTAGAACTTTAGTTCGTCCTCTAATTCTGCCAGCTTCAATGTGTAGCTTCTTGGAATTCTTTTTGATTCGGCAAGATTTATGACCTCGGTTTTGCCGTTTATTCTTTTGAATACTTGTATTAGATGCATATTCCCCCCTTAGAATTTGTTAGTAGTTGCAAGGATTTTGTTTATTCCTTCCAGAATTTTGTCCAGCTTTGCGTTAATTATATCCTCCTTCTTTGGCAGGTGGAATTCGTAATAGGTTTTGCCGTTATATTCTCTGGTAGTCACTGTTCCTTCTATTTCGCTTCCCTCTTTTATTTTATTTGTTTCGCTATTAGCAAAACCCAAGTCATACCATCGTTCTCCGTCATGTACGGACACCTTGTCCTTATTTCCAAACTTGGTGCTGACGTTTTTAATATATATCTTCTTGACCTTAAGTTTCATTCCTTCCCTCCGTGTTCTGCAACAATAAGTTGCGGTTTGAAATTTTCGTCGAACCTGACTTCGTGTTCCGGCCAGCATAACTTGACCGCAGGACAATAACTGCATTGCCATACCAGCTTTCCGTTCACTGGATTATATTCCCTTTCTGGGATATCCTTAGACAGAGCATTTAGGAATCTTTGTTCGATTTCCTTCCATCTAGACTCTTTGTATTCGTAGACTACTTCTGCAAGATGCGATGTATCCTTGCAGTAGAACAGGAATAGAGTCTTGTGGATTCCGGTTCCGTGCATATAGGATGTCGCTTGGCATTCGTAAGAATATCCAATGTGGCCTTTTAGTGCACGTTTATACCCTAGAGCATTGATTGATTTTATCTCTAGGATATATTCGGTTCCATCGACCACAACACGACCATCGATGTGGCCGATTATTTCCGTATCGCCTACCTTGACCCTGACTTCTTCTTGGTCAGCTGGAAGGATTAGGTTAGGGATGATATCCCTTATGAGAGACTTGATTTCGCTCTCGATTGTGTCGCCAAGTCGGAACACCAGTCTTGCTCTGGCGGAGACCGGAATCATCTTGTCCGGCATATTCAGTTGATACCAGATTGCTCTCTGGCATTTTCCTGAATTAGAAAGCCGGACTGGGTTTTTCCAGTCCCTTTCGGTCTCTCGTAACGAGAGACCTTCTATTATTCTATTGGTTATCATCGAAACCCCTTTCTCTAGCCCATTGGTCTCGGTGATAATCCTCAAGGGCCAGTTCAAGAAAATCAGGCCACGAAATAAATCTCGTGGCCTTCAATTCGCATTCGTCGTCTACAGTGACGACGACGCCATCTTTCGAGAACTCGGACCAGACGAATACTAAATTGTCTGGGTCTTTCTCGTCCGGCAAGGTCCATAGAGTTTTGACCTTACCGAACTCTACAGCGGTCGAGCTATGAGTTCCTTTCATGTTCCCCTCCATTAGTTAAGATGACTTGCCAGAGTCGGGATATCCTTCCTCCGGCGAGCCATCGCCATAGTGTCCTCATCGGGACGCCGTACTCTTCCGAAATCTGTTTGACCGATTTGGTCTTCCGTAGATTTCGGAAGAAGTTTCTTATTTTCTCTTCCATAAAAAATCTCCTGCCACATGGCAGAATAATTGTCAAGCCTTAATTGACTGGCACAGACGGCAGTAGTCATAATTGACCGCCGTCTCGACTCCGCATCCCTTGCAAGGATGCGTGGCGACAAATAAAGGCGACCGACAATGATATGTCGTCGCCTTCTGTTTCGCAACCCCAATGGCGACGGTAAGGTTCTCTGGCAACGGAGACGACCATTCTCCGTCTCGGAACTCCGTGACCCGCTCGGTCACGGCTTCTGTCCCGTCAACCGCCACGATGCGGTCGACGGCGATGTTGAAGTCCTCCCTGTGATGGGATGCCTTGATGACATGGCATCCCTTGACGACAGGTATCAGAGCATGCCTGTCGTTTGAGAGAGACCCTTTCCGCCGGATATATACCGGCGGGAGTCTCTCTCCCTGCGGGCCAGCGACGATGACCGCTGACCCTGTGTTGCTTGCACTACCTCCCTCTTCCCAGAGAGCTGGACGTCCGCTTTTTGTTGTTATCACTTCCATATTTCCTCCTTGTCCCACTTGGGGACTATTGCGCCACGACCCCATGTCGTGGCGTTTCGGATACCGCCGGATTAACTCCGGCGGTCACCGAAAACTACTTTATTGCGGCCGCTTCTCTGACCCAGCAAACGAACCTTCGCCCTCCGGTGTTTGTCGAGGCTTTGTAGTGCCTCGGTTCTCCGACCGGAGCAGGTCGGGTGACTGCCATCCTCCCGTCGAGCGACTCGATAGCGTAGCCTTCGAGCTCGCTGTAGGCCACACCTTCTACGTCTAGGATAGTGGCTATCAGCTCCTTGTTTTCAGTTATTTTAACTTTCATGTCCTCCTCCTTTTGTTTCGGTGGGGTTCATCCCCAACCTGAGGTCATCGTGCCACATGGCACGGAGAGAGTCAACTATTTATTTCGGGTCTATTTTTTAAGGCGAAAAGTCGAATAAAAGCAGGATTTTAGGGTACACAAAAACCCCAAAACCTGCCACGAGGCACAATTTTGGCTTTTACGGGGTTTGACCCCCTTATTGGGGTTATACCCCTATATGCCACGTAAAAGTCGAAATTTGGGCAACGTGGGCGGTTTTTAAAAAAGTCGGATTTTAAACTTCTCAAATAAGCCCTCCCTCTTAATTGTCTTTGACAATCGAGAGCAATTTTTTCGGCGAAAGTAAAAAACAAAGTTGAGCCTGTCAAACTAACTCTCTCTCTTTCTTTCTCTCTCTCTTATTTTTTTATTCGTTCGTGCAGAGCGAGCAGAAGCGAACGCAATATCTTCCGGCGGGGAAAGTGAAAAATAAAGTTAGTCCCTATCAACTAACCAAATCTCACACCACAAAAAGTATACTACACAAACTTTTAAAAAATGCACCACCTTGCAGTGACTTGCATTGATATGCGATGGTGATTTTTAAAATGATGTGGTAGGTAGGTTATAAGTGGTTTTATTGCAGTCGAGTGAAATGAAAACAACGACGCTATGAAGAAGAAAGATAGATTGTCGACAGAATTTGTCGACAAGAAGTCGACAGTCGACTCGTGGGAAGAATATGACCGATTGCAGGAGTATATTACTTCGGTCATTCCTGAGGCTATCAGGACGCTGGTGGATGCGATGCGGGAGCGTGATGAGGATGGGTATCCTACGCCGTCAGCTGTTAAGGCGGCCACCACGTTGCTCAACAAGCGGATACCGGATGTGACGAAGAGCGAGAATAAGGTGCAGGTGAATTTTGAACCTGTGACGTTCGAGTTCTCTAATGACTAAAATAGTTTTCAAGCGTCATCAGCGTGACTTCATAACTGCCGAAGAGCAATATGTGGGATTGTTTGGTGGCGTGGGGAACGGGAAGACTTTTGCGGCGTGTGCGAAGTGTCTTGAGCTACTTACCAAGTATCCTGACAACTTGGGTCTAATAGGCAGATTGACCTATCCAGAGCTTCGGGATTCGACGAAGGAAGTTTTCTATAGCGTTATGAAGATGATGTATCCTCCTGACGCATACACAGAGAACAAAGCTGAGAACTCGATAACGTTCTGGAATCATTCGATGGTCATATTCCGTCACCTAGACAATATGCAAAGCCTGCTCGGGCCAAACTTGGGTTTCTTCTACATCGACCAAGCGGAGGAGATAGATGTCGAAGTCTTCGAGACGCTACAAGGTCGTCTCCGGCGGGTTCAGATACCAGTCCTTAAAGGCTTAATCACAGGTAACCCAAGAGGCCACGACTGGGTCTACGACAAGTTCGGGATGAACGAAGGATGGAACAACGAGAGACATTGTGAGAACTGGAAGCATGGCGATTACAGGATGATAACCGCTCCTACGCATGCTAATCGTGAGAACCTTCCTGCTAACTATATCCAGCAACTGCGTGACTCGTATTCTGACGACTGGTTCAGCAGATATGTACTTGGTTCTTGGGACGGGTTCGCTGACCAGATATTCGATATCAGCAAAATCCGTGGCTACGACACGTTACCGCCCATGGTCATGGTGCTGACAGCTTGTGACCCTGCGATAAGCAAGGACAAGGACGCTTGCAACACTGCGTTCGTGACTCTTGGTATCGGCAACGACGGGTTCATCTATGACCTAGAGACCATCGCAGGGCACTGGGATTTCATGGAGCAACTGAAGCTGGCAGGAAAGGTAGTCAATCGTCATCGTAGCAACTACTTCGGTGTGGAGGACGTGGCGTATCAGAAAGCGTTATCGGAAGCCTTGAGACACGTCAACCCAGACCTGAACGTTGTTGACCTGAAAGCTGATAAGGACAAAATCAGGAGAGCGAAGTCTGTATCGCATATAATCAAGCAGGGAAAGTTCAGAACTAATAACAGGGATTTACTATCGGAGATGATAGCGTTCGAACCTGACGCAAAGGGGAAGGCTAGGAAGGACCGCGTAGACGCTTTGGTCCACGCTCTTCATATGGTTCAGATGTTCGCTCCGGTGGTAGATAAGGCCGTTGAGGATATAAAACCGCACATGGTGGCTAAGAATTCACATGACCTATGGTTCAGATTGACCAGAGAGCAGGAAATGAAGGAACTACGTGGCGAACTGGAGGATGAAGTCTTCAGTGAGTTAAATTACATACAGCAAAGCGATTTCTACTAAGGAGGACAAATGGGAAACATAACGGTATCGAGCCTGTCTTGGGAGAGTGCAGGCTCACAAAAGAAGGCGATAGGCAAGCTGACCTTCTCTGCTTCGTACGCAACAGGCGGAGACTATCTCACGATAAGTCAGCTTGGTCTGTCGGTATTGAAAGACCTGACGATTAACGACAGTTCAGGTTATGCGTTCGACCTAGTGAACAGCACGCCTACGACTACAGCTAGGATAAAGGTGTTCAACGGTACTGGCGGTTCGATTGGTGCGGCTTCAGCTGGTACGCCATCAGGAACTAATGCTTCATCAGCTGTAAGCATCACAGTAGGTAACGGCACGGTGGTTAATGCAATCGGGTTCGACGGTTCCGGCAATCTGGTATGCACCGGAGGAGGGACAATCACCGGCACAGCGGCTGGACAGACGTTCACAGGAGCCGCTCTTGCCAATCATACGCACACGCTGACAGGTGGAGCGAGTGCGGAAGTGACCAATGGCACTGATTTAAGTGCTTTGGTTGTGGATTTTGTGGCTTACGGTTACTAACAAACAAAGGAGATAGAATATGGCATTCACAATAAGCGATGCAAAGAAGATTTCGTTAGGTGGATTTACCCCAGGGTTAGCTTTGGTGTACGGTACGGGGACAGCGGAGTCGGTAACGAGCGGAGTGGTTCCTGGTTCGACCTATGGTGTCCGCAAGATACTGCTTGTCGGTAAGCCGAACCTGATATCCGGCACTGGAGTTACGACTGCTGTAAAGTCGTACGATGCCACTACCTATGATAGCGATATCATAACCTACACCTGCTCAAGTGGTGATGTGTTCCAGTGGTGGTTCATCGGCGAGGACAACGGAGAAGTGTGATGTTCAAATGCTCGAAGTGTGAGGTTCTCGAGAAAGAGGTTGCCTTCCTTCGTGATACCAATGCGAAGCTGGTCGACCGCATCATAGCCCTGTCAAATATGCAGGTCTACGGTGCGGTCACCGCTTCCGTTGATGGCGGGAAGGATTATTTCGGAGGTGGAGACGACGAGGTCATCACCTACGACGAATACGGTCAGCGGATGATAACTAAAAGTTAGGAGGCTCTTACGAAGGAGCTATACGACGACAATGAGGTCATAGTTAACGGCTTTGTTGAAGAGTTTCTGGCCGAGGAGCAGAAGTTCAAGCAGACTTGGGCTAAGCAGGCCAAGAGGAACATAGCCTTTTTGAACGGTGACCAGCGTGTTGATACAGCTACTGGTGCGGCTCCGATAATGGTCAACAGCCAGCCTGCAAATTATATGCACGACAGCAGGCAGAATGTTTATCAGACGAACGAGATAGAGCCTATTGTCAGAACGCTTGTTGCGTACATGTGCCGTTCTAGACCTGCCGTGGAATGTTTTCCTTCTAACTGGGATGACGAGCAACAGAGGAACGTTGCCAAGCTTGCCGAGATGGTTCATGAAGCCAAGTACGACATAGATAATGAATACGATAATTCTAGGTTGTCTGCATACTGGGCTTTGACCATAGGCACTGTTTACGCAAAGGATTTCTGGAACCCACTTAAAGGAAGGAATGGCAACAACGACACAGCCATACTGACTCCGTTCAGTGTTTCGATAGACAATTCTGTAACGGATTTTGACAAGCAGCCTCTCATTGTCGAATCTTATTTTGTCGACAAGGACTGGGCTATCGATATGTATAATCGGGATGAAGCTGGTTATACAGGCAAGATAAACGAGATTAGCGATTCCGCAGGAAACGTCTCAACGCTTCAGACGCTCGAAGAGATAAAATATTCGTTGCCGTTCATAGGATATCAGTTCGCAGGAAGCCTTAAGAACAAAGTTCTGATACAGGAGATTTACATCCCGCCAGCCAAAGGATGGAACAAGGGAAGGTATATAATCAACTGCAACGGAAAGACAGTTTATTCATCGCTTAAAGAATTGGGTTCTCCGTATTATATGCCTCTTGAGGATGAGATGTGGCATCCTTACACGCAGTTCGTTCTTGAGCCTTATCTTGGCAGGGCATTAGGCAAGTCGATTGTCGAGCAATTGATGCCGTTGCAGATAAGATTGAACGAGATAAACGGAGCGATATTGGAGAACGCCAATACGCTAGCCAAGCCTAACATAATGGCCGCAGTAAATCAGCTTAAGAAAGGTGTTCTTAACGGCAAGGGTTCGAATGTTTATACATATCAAGTAGTTCCAGGAGCAAGAGAGCCTTTTGTTTTTGCAGGTGTTCCGTTGCCGTCTCAGTTCTTCGAAGAGAAGAAGATGCTCATAGACGCAATGGTGAGGGAGGCTGGAACTAATTTTGTTATGTCAGGAACTCCACCTACCGGAGTCACGGCGGCTTCTGCCATACAGACGTTGCTTGAGAACGCATCAAGCCAGCAGTCAGACCTGATGATATCGTGGGAGAAGTATCACGAGAAGAGATTCACTAAAAAGCTTAGGGTTATACACAAGTTCATGACCGAACCTGACGACAGGCTTACAGGATACATAAGGATGCTAAATAGAAACCTTCTTGAAAAGCAGATAAAGGACTTTGTCGGTCAGGTAGATTTGACCGACGGAATAGTTTTGAAGATACAATGCGGCTCGATGATACCAAAATCAGAGCTAGCCAAGAGGGATATGTATAAAAATCTGGCCAAGGAAGGTTTGTTAGGGCCAATCACCGAACCTTCTCCGCAGGGTGCAAGATTGAGAGCACAGATGCTTGAGAGGCTTGGCGAGAAGCCTTTTGAAACAGAGGAGAGCGTAGAACTTAAGAAGGCAAAATGGGAGAATGACAGGATAATGCAGGGACTGCCCGTTGAGGTATCGGAATATGACATTGCAGCGATACACCTGCCATGCCACATTGGCGAACTTCAATCTCCTGTGTTCCTTGAAAAGGCTTCTGATGAGCAGAAAATAGCTTTTGATGACCATATAAAACAGCATAAAGAAAAGATGGCGGCTCAGGCTCCGGCACCGCCGCAAGGTATGCCGCCTGAAGGAGCGATGCCGCCTCCTCCGCAGGGGAGTGGCCCTGCATAAACGGTTCGCCTCGTTACCGGCGTAAAAGGAGAAACGTATGGAAGAAGTACAAGGCGTAATTGACGGTTCGCCACCGTCGGAAGGCGTAATTGATGGGTCGCCGCCATCAGAAGGCGTAAGTTCCGAGTCGCCGCCGGAGGGAGAAGCACCCGCCCAAGAAAGTGGTGCGGAGGTTTTGCCGTTCGGAAAGCATCCTCGTTGGATAAAGATGAACGAGGCTAACAAGGCTTTGAAGGCACAGCTTCAGGAAGCTATGGATAAGCTGAAGGAAGCTGAAGGAGCGGCCGCAACAGCAAGATGGCTTAAAGAGGACCCTAAAGGGTTTCTAGCCTATTTGAAAAGTCAGATAGGCGAAGATAATCCTGAAGAAGAGAACGACCCGTATGCGGCGTTCGAGACAGAGGTTGCGGAAAGGTTCAGGAGGTATGACAAAGCTCTTGAAGAGGTAGAACGACAAAAGAAGATGATGGAGGAGAGGTCGAAGCAGTTAGAGGAGCAGAAGATAGCAGAGAACAGAGCAGAGCTTGATATGGAGTTTGACAAGCTCGCAATGGATGCAGGCTTTGTCGATGAAAAAGGCAAAGCTGACGATGAATTCATGGAATTCTTTGCAGGTTCAGTTCTTGCTAGGCTCCATGCGATTGCTAAAGACCCCAGAATGCCGACGAAAGCTGAATTGAAAACAGCTTTTAATTCATGCGTTAACGGCCTCAAGAAAGGTGGTAAGGTTTTCAAGCCTTCCACAATAACGCCTCCGCCGTCTGGTTCTAACATTGGAAAGGTTCCGAGTGGTAAAACAAAGATGACTGAGGAAGACAGGATAAACGATATCCTCAGACAATTAGGATAATATGACAGGAACAACAACAGTCACTTTAGATGCGATTTTTAAGAGGAACTATAACGAAGGTTCTGACGTTCTAATCGAGCAACAGAACCTGAACGCTCCGTTCTGGAGCAAAATCAAGGTTTCTTCAATGAAACCTTCAGCACAGGGAGTTTTCAGTCCTGTGATTATGTCGGGCAACGAAGAAGGCGGTGCCATAACCGAACACGAAGGCTTCCCAGAGCCGACATCGATGAACCCGAAACAGCCTAGTGTTTATGCGAAGCTTGTTGTGTGGCCGTTTCAGGTATCAGGTCAGGTAATCCGTCTCTCGGAGAACGACAAGGTAGCTTTCGCAAAGGGTCTTGACGCCACGCAGAAGGACAATTCTGCCCGTATGTATTCGGACGTCAACCGCCAGTCGCTTGGCAACGGTATTGGTTACATAACCCTTGCTAACGGTTCGGGGTCAGGCTCCACTTCGCTTGTAGTGGACAACTCGCTTCCGTTCAGAAGGGGAATGAAAATCGATGCATACGCCACGCTTGGCGGTGCAAAGGAAATAGACGGAATAGAGATAACTGCCGTCAACTATGCAACTCACACGCTGACCCTAGCTTCCGCACAGACTTGGAGCGATAACGCTCTCATCTGCAAGAAGAACAAGCTTGCAGGCGTTACAAGCTATGCAGATGCGAAGGAAATGATGGGTTGGCAGGGCATTTGCGACACAACGACCTATTCTTCGACCTTTGAAGGATTGTCTGTGTCTGCGAACCCTGAGTGGGTAGGCAACGTTATCGACGCTTCGAACTCTCCGGTTTCGCAGGATTTCCTGCAACAGTCCTACAACAGGACTGCTATAATAGGTGGTGTCAAGCCTGATACGCTGATGTCGAACTATGGTCAGGCTAGGATATTCCTGAACACCGAGCTTCAGAAGACCCGTTACGAGCCAGGAACTGTTGAGGGTGGTAATGTGGTGCTGAAGTGGGGTACGATGGAATGGATAGTCGACCATACATATCCGATTGGCGAGGTCGGAATGATGTCGATGAAGCACATAGAGAAGTTCCAGA
>Ga0067045_1002927_pt1 | contig 36562 bp, 33 predicted proteins | sample TerdegcTABiofilm_FD_59184 | JGI IMG/M metagenome (GOLD analysis project Ga0067045, IMG submission 59184) | Combined Assembly of (Gp0054472, Gp0054536) Wastewater bioreactor microbial communities from Singapore -Terephthalate degrading...
CCCGCCAGTTGCGATTTTTGCAGCGCGCCGCGGTGCTGGTCGGAGCCGCCAGAAAATAAGGTCAACNCCTGCCCCGCCGGCGGCCCGTTTTAACGGCAGCGCCTCCTCCGGCGGCAGGTCGGGGACGATAAGCCCGTTTATCCCGGCCGCGGCGGCCCGGGCGACGAACCTCTCCAGGCCGGGACGGTAAACAGAGTTGTAGTAGGCCATGAACAACAGGGGCAGTTTGGTTTGCTGCCGGATGCGGCTCGCCGTCCTCATGACCTTTTCCAGGGTGGCTCCCCCCGCCAGCGCGCGCTGGGAAGCCTTCTGGATGGTGGGGCCGTCCGCCACCGGGTCCGAATAGGGGATGCCCAGTTCAATCAGGTCGGCCCCTGCCTCCTCCAGCCTCACAACAAGCTTTTCCGTAAATTCCAGCGAGGGGTCGCCGCAGGACACATACGGGATCAGCGCCTTCCGGCCGTTTTTCTGCAAGGCTTCAAATGCCAGGGCCACCGGTGTCTTCTTCATGTTCACAGGCTCTCCCCCTTTTTAATTCGGCTCACGGTTTCCACGTCTTTGTCCCCGCGGCCCGACAGGTTGACAACCACGATTTTTCCCGGTGCCAGGCCGGGTGCAAGCTTCATCACATAGGCCAGGGCATGGGCACTTTCCAGGGCCGGAATGATCCCCTCCAAGCGGGCCAGCGCTTCAAATGCTGCCAGCGCTTCCCGGTCGGTGACGGCCACGTATTGCGCCAGGCCGCTGTCCTTGTAATAGCTGTGCTCCGGCCCTACCCCCGGGTAATCGAGGCCAGCGGAAACGGAATGCGCCGGCCTGACCTGGCCGTCTTCGTCCTGAAGAAGGTAGCTTAAGGCCCCGTGCAATACGCCTTTGCTACCGGCGGTCAGGGCAGCAGCGTGCCGGCCGCTGCCCTGACCGCATCCCCCCGCCTCCACCCCGATCTTTTTGACCTGGCTGCAACCGGCGAAGGGGTGGAAAAGACCCATCGCGTTGCTGCCGCCGCCCACACAGGCCACCAAATAGTCGGGCAGGCGGCCTTCCAGCTTAAGCACCTGGCTTTTCGTCTCTTCCCCAATCACGCTCTGGAAATCGCGCACCATCCGGGGATAGGGGTGCGGCCCTACCACCGAACCCAGGCAGTAATAAGTGTCTTCCACATGGGCCACCCAGTACCTTAAGGCCTCGTTCGTCGCGTCCTTCAGGGTACCGGACCCGGAAGCCACCTCCACGACCTCCGCCCCCAGCAGCTTCATGCGAAAAACGTTCAAGGCTTGGCGCCTGGCATCCTCCTCGCCCATGAACACCAGACACTCGCAACCCAAAAGCGCCGCCGCAGTAGCCGTGGCCACCCCGTGCTGGCCGGCCCCCGTTTCGGCGATCACCTTCCGCTTGCCCATTTTTTTGGCCAGCAGGGTCTGGGCCAAACTGTTATTGATCTTGTGCGACCCGGTGTGATTGAGGTCTTCCCTTTTCAGGTAAATCCTGGCTCCGCCCAGTTGTTCGGCCAGCCTATGGGCAAAATACAGGGGCGAAGGCCTTCCCGCATATGCTTCCAGGTAGTAGGCCAGCTCCTTCTGAAATGCACCGTCTTGGGCCAGGCTTAAATAAGCCTCTTCCAGCTCTTCAAGGGCGGGCATCAGTGTCTCCGGGACAAACTGCCCCCCGTACTCGCCGAAATATCTATCGTTTCTGTTCACCTGCAGCCCTCCTCGCCGCTTCGATAAACCGCATGATTTTACCGGCATCTTTTATCCCGGGATGCTGTTCTACCCCGCTGCTCACATCAACACCAAAAAAGCAGCCCATCCGTACGGCCCGATCCACGTTGTCAGGCGTCAGCCCTCCTGCCGCGATAAGCGGCACCCCTTTACAGTCATAACCCAGCGCTGACTCCCAGGGAAACGTCGCCCCTGTGCCGCCGCTTTTTCCGGGAACATAAGCGTCAAGCAACACCCTGCTCACTGCTCCACTTGTTATGTATTCCTCCATGGCGGCAAGGTCCTGTTTTCCGCGGACGGCAAAGGCCTTAATCACCCGGCAGCCTCTAAACCCGAGACAGTACTCCGGGGCTTCGCGGCCGTGGAGCTGGATGCCGGTCAGTCCGCAAAACCGCGCAATTTCCTCTACCAGGGCGGGGGCTTCGTCCACAAAAACCCCGATCTTTTCAATTCCAGGCGGGAGTATGCCGGTAATCTCCCTCACCCTGTTCGGGTCGACCTTCCGGGGCCCCGGAGCAAAGACAAAACCCACCGCATCGGCCCCTGCCGCCGCCGCTGCTGCGGCGTCTTCCGCCCTCGTTATCCCGCATATTTTTACCCACACCACAGTTTCACAACCTTCCTGCCAGTTCGCGTGTCTTGTGAGCCATGTCTGCGCTGGTAACCAGGGCCTCGCCGACCAGGACCGCATCAACCCCGGCCTGGGCCAGCAGCCTGATGTCCGCAGCGCTTGAGATGCCGCTTTCGCTGACCAGCAGGTAATTATCCGGTACAAGTTCCGCCAGTTCGAGGGTCGTATTCAAATCGGTCCTGAAGGTCCGCAGGTCGCGGTTGTTTATACCCACCACGCGCGCTCCTGCTTCGAGGGCTGTTTCCAGTTCCCGGCGGGAATGCGCCTCAACCAGCGCCTCCAGTTCGAGCTCGCCAGCCAGCCGCAGCAGCGAAGCCAGCTTTCTGGCCGGCAGCGCGGCCGCGATCAATAACACGGCGTCGGCGCCGGCCAGGCAAGACTCCCAGACCTGGTAAGCGTCAATGATAAAGTCTTTACGCAGCAAAGGCAACGGGACCGCAGCCCTTACCACCTCAAGGTGGGCCAGGTTGCCCAGGAAAAAAGGCTCGTCGGTCAAAACCGATACGGCTGCGGCCCCGTTTTGATAGTAGCATTCCGCCAGCCCGGCAGGGTCAAAGTTGCGGCACAGCAAACCTTGGGAAGGCGAGGCCCGCTTGACTTCGGCGATCAGGCTGACGCCCTCTTGTTCCAGGCTTTTCCCGAATCCCCGCCGCTGCCGGGGGCCGGATCCAACCTTTTTTTCCAGTTCGGCCAGCGGCAGCAATTCTTTCTTTCTAGCCACTTCAGCCTGTTTACAGGCGATGATCTCGTCCAGGATCATGCTCCGCGCACCGCCTAGCAGGGGAGCGGCGAAACAGCAGCCGCGCTGCTCCCGCCGGTGGCCTCAATAAGTTGTTCCAGCTTTTCCCTGGCTTTTCCGGAATCGATGCTATCCGCAGCCGCCCTGACCCCTTCCTTGAGGTCCCGGACTGCCCCGCTGGCCGCCAGGGCTGCCGCGGCGTTAAGCAGCACTATGTCCCGGTGCGGACCCTTTTCACCGTTCAATACCCGGAGGGTGATCGCGGCATTTTCCCCGGCGTCCCCTCCCTGCAGCTGCTCCAGGGTTGCCCTGGCAAACCCGAATTCCTCCGGATATATATAAAACGTGTTTATGCTGCCGTTGTTCAGGCAGCTCACCTTGGTCGGGCCGGTGTTGGATATCTCATCCAGGCCGCCGTCCCCGTGTACGACGTAGGCGTTTTTTACGCCCAACCGGTCCAGGACACGGGCCATCACTTCCGTCAGCCCGGGTTCGTAAACGCCCAGCACCTGAGCACCGGCCCCGGCGGGGTTGGTCAACGGCCCCAGGATATTGAACACGCTGCGGATCCCAATTTCCTTCCTCGGCCCGCTGGCATGCTTCATGGCTACGTGAAAAACAGGCGCATACAGGAAACCTATCCCTATCCGGTCCAGGATGGACATCACCTCGCCGGGCGACAGGTCCAGCTTAACCCCCAGCGCCTCCAGCAAATCGGCGCTCCCGCTTTTGCTGGAAACCGAGCGGTTGCCGTGCTTGGCCACCGGCACCCCTGCTCCCGCCACCACAAAAGCGGCGGTGGTGGACACATTGAAGGTCCCGCTGCAGTCTCCTCCCGTGCCGCAAGTATCGACCAGCAGCGAATGCCGGCTGGAAAAGGGGGCGCATTTTTCTCTCATGGCCTGGGCGAACCCTGATATTTCATCCACCGTCTCGCCTTTCATCCTTAAGGCTGTGAGCAGGCTTCCGATTTGGGCGCCGGTTGCTTCCCCTTCCATCACCTGGAGCATGACCCGGTGCGCTTCCTGGAATCCAAGGCCCTCACCGTTTACTATTTTCCCGATCATTTCTTTTAACATGCTCAACTCTCTCCTCTCAGCTTCTCTATTCTCCACTGTCTGTTCCCTGCCATTTTGCTATTTTTATCCCTGTTATTCCTGTTATTTTTTTATATATTTTTATTTTCTATGGAAATCATCGTTGGGCCGGTCCGGCCGGATCTCAAGGAAATTTTTGAGAATATCCAGGCCGTATTCCGTGCAGATCGACTCGGGGTGAAACTGCACCCCGTAAGTGGGGTGCCGCTTGTGCTGCACCGCCATGATAACGCCGTCCTCCGTCCTGGCCGTGACCTTTAGGTCATGGGGACCGTCGCTTTCCCGCAAAACCAGGGAATGGTAGCGGGTCACCCTTATTTCCCGGGGAATACCGGCAAAGATGCCTTCCCCCGTATGGCGAATGAGCGACGTTTTGCCGTGAACCGGCTCCCTCCCCCGTTCAACCCGGAACCGGAATGCTTCGCCGACGCACTGATGGCCGAGGCAAACCCCCAGGATGGGCACCCGGCCGGAAAAACGCCTGACCGCGTCAGTGCAGATACCGGCATCGGCAGGGGTTCCAGGCCCAGGAGAAAGAACGATCCTCTCCGGCCGCAGCTCCTCAATCCCTTCCAGGTCCAGCTGGTCGTTACGTACCACCAGTACCTCTTCCCCCAAAATGCCGAAGTACTGTACGAGATTGTAAGTAAAGGAATCATAGTTGTCGATCACCAGGATCACCGTTCATCCCCCCTCCCTGCCGCCTGTATGGCCCTGAGCATGGCTTGGGCCTTGTTTTTGCATTCCTGGTCTTCTTGTTCGGGGTCGGAATCGGCCACTATCCCTGCTCCGGCCTGCACAAAAGCCCGGTTCCCCTTGAGCACCACGGTCCGGATGGTAATGCAGGTGTCCATGTCCCCGCTGTATCCGAAATACCCGACCGCCCCGGCATAAGGCCCTCTTGGTGTTTTTTCCAGTTCTTCGATTATCTCCATGGCCCTGATTTTCGGAGCCCCGGAGACGGTGCCGGCAGGGAAACAGGCCCGCAATAGCCCGAAGTTGCTGACCTCCGGCGCCAGCCTGCCCTTTACGCTTGATACAAGATGCATCACGTGAGAATATTTTTCAATTTCCATAAATTTTTCCAGCATGACGCTCCCATACTCGCAGACCCTCCCCAGGTCATTGCGGCCCAGATCAACCAGCATCAGGTGTTCGGCCTTTTCTTTTTCGTCAGCGGCCAGCTCTTCTTCCAGCCGGCGTTCTTCGGCCTCATCCCGCCCCCGGGGTCGCGTGCCGGCAATCGGCCGCAGCACGGCCTCTCTGCCGCCCGCTTTGACCAGCACCTCCGGGGACGACCCAATCAGCCTTAAATCATCCATCTCCAGGAAGAACATATAGGGGGACGGGTTGATGGCCCGCAGGCTGCGGTATACTTCAAGCGGTTCACAGTCCAGTTCCGTGGTGTATCGTTGAGAAAGAACGACCTGGAAGATATCGCCGGCCCTGATGTATTCCTTCGCTTTCCTGACCATTTCCACAAATTCTCCCTCTGCCATGTTGGATATGACCCGGCACGGGCTGCCGGCGTTTTTGATCCCGGGACGGGCAGCGTTACCGGTACGAAGCGGGCGGCGCAGCTTGTTTTCGATGGCTTTAATCCTTTGCAAGGCTTGCTCGTAATCTTGCTCAGGATGGTCGGTGACCCTGGCGTTGGACACCACCTGGACAACCTGCCGCACATGGTCGTAAATCACCAGTTCATCGGCAAGCATAAATACGCAATCCGGGAAACCCTCTTCATCCTTGTTGGGCGGGGGCAGCTGTTCAAAACAGCGGGCCATCCCGTATCCCAGGTAACCAACAGCACCGCCGGAAAAACAGTCAAGACCCGGGACCCTGACGCCACGGCTTTGCGCCATGATCTCTTCCAGCACGCGCAAAGGATCGTCAGCCTCAAACGAGGTTTCCCATCCGTTTTCCAGCAGGGTTACCTTACCACCAACAGCTTTTAACACCAGGCGTGGCGCGGTGCTGATAAAGGAATACCGGCCCAGCTGGACTCCTTTTTCCACACTTTCCAACAGAAAGCTGTACGGGCCCTCCCTGACCTTCAGGTATATGGAGAGCGGGGTGTCAAACGAGGCCGAATACTGGCGGAAGACCGGAACGATGCTCCCTTTCTCGGCCCTGCGCAGGAATTCTTCTTTGCTCAGCGCATCCATTTCGATTCCCCTCTTTCTTCATGGTAAGCGGACAGCCCGGTTAAAAAAAATAATCCGGGACTGAACATCCTGGATTATGTTTAGCGAGAAATATTCACTGGGCAGGAATCAACGGGCGTAGCAGGCAGCCCTTCTTTCCAAACCTCCTGCCAATCCTCAACTCGTCTAAACTCATCTCAACTCAGCTCAGCTCGCAACAGGTCAGCACTTACCAACTGATTTGATTTTTGTATTGATTATAAAACATGGCGTACTTGTCTGTAAAGCAGATTTTTTAATATACACCTTTAGCCAGGCTTGATTCATATAATGGTGTTAGAAAAAACGGACTGAATTTAAATCAGGCGAAACCAAGGGAGGCGTGGCCATGGAAGGCTGGATTTGGGTAAAAAAAGAGTACCGCGTTCCACAACCTCAAGCAAATCACGCTAAAACAACCGAGTGGATATACAACTGCCGTCAGTTCGCGCCGCCGCCCGAAAGGGCCGGGGAAAATTTCAGCCGTATAATCAATGCCCAACCTCAAGCGAACCATCGGCGGGACGAAGATTGAGTCTGTTAAGAAGGCGGGTATCCTCATAGCCCTTGCCTTCTTAACGTATGTTTATTAAATAATTTGGGGAGAGGATGGGAAAATGCATTGCAGGTTCATGCCGCTTGGGAAGATGAAAGCAACACAGCCTCAACCAGCAGGTCTGTAACCAGGACGCAAGCTGCGTAAATATAGCTGATATCGCTTTCAAACCCCGGAGCGGCGGTCATATACCTCTGCCGGAGGAGGTCAACCATCGGCGGCAGCAATTTTTCGCCTGCCAAGCCAGGCCCACGCCCCGCAGGTTGAAAATGGCCCTGCACCAAAACGTGGTGCAGCTTCAATTCATAGTTTAAATGCTTCCACATGTTTTGTTTTAGCTCCCTGTGATTGTGGGCCAGAGTAAAAAAATCTGCTGCAAAGTGAAGAATTATTCCCAACTCCTGGCTGAAATTGTTGATATCCCGGTATTTATACTCGGTGAGAATATTTTGGACTTCTCCCAGCCAGCGGGCATATCCCTGGTCATAGTTGTGAGAAATGACCGCATATTGCCAGTGAATGTCAGGCTTGACGCTCCCGTATTCCAGCATTTCCGGGTTTAAAACCAGGCGGTATTGTCGTTTGACATATGCATGTATTTGTTTGGCTACCAGCAAATGTGACTGTATCCACATTTATTTCTTATCAATAACCTCCACAGTATTAATCCTGAGGTTAGCATACTATATGAACGTTAATAATAAAACAAAGCAACGTTACAATTGTGTTACAATTTCGGAAAACAACTTTAACTTTATATTTTGTCCGGGCAAATCAATAGGTAATCTTAGGATTAAACCTGTTCGGCTTTCTTCAATAAAATAATGCCCGCGCCTTTACCGCGCCAGTATTTGCGCTGCTATCCCTATCGCCGTACCTAAAACCGCCCCGGCTAGCACATCCGTAGGATAATGTTGCCCCAAATAAACGCGCGATGCCCCCACCAATATGGCATATAACGCCAGGGGACCTATCAGTTGCGGAAAAAAGGCGGCGTAGCTGGCGGCAAGAGAAAAGCTCGCGGCCGTATGCCCGGATGGGAAGGAGTAGTCTTTCCACAGCGTGTCTTTCAGGCGGGCGCCAGGAACAACAAGGTGAGGCCGAGGCCGGCCCAGCATTTTTTTCAGCGCCGCGCTGGCTGCAAAACTGACGGCTAGGCTGACTGCTCCTTGGACTGCGGCGGTTCCAACAACTTTTCCCCATCCTGCAAGCATCAGCAGGAGCGAAACGCCGACCGTAAAGGTCGCCCCGCCTAAAAACGTGCAACAAGGCATGAGTTTATCCATAAACTTGCATTGCGCCCGCTTGTTCAGATACGTGAAGAGTAGCAAATCCCCTTTGTAGACCACCCGCAACACATACTGCAAATCCTCATCACCTCCATAATGGCCCGCAAGATTCAGATTATCAGATTATCAAAATTTATTCTTATCGTTTCATCGCTTGGGCTGGCAGTTTTATTATATATAAATAATGTTATCTTAACAGGCATAAGTTTTTAACAATTCGTTAACAATAACGCAATTGTGGGGCTATAAAATCTTTTTGCAAGCAAAACCTGCCTTTTTGTGTATAATATTGTCATAGAGAACCGGCAAAGCGAGTTGACAATCCATGATCCCCCTGCGCGACAGCACGCGTTCCCGCTCGTTTCCCGTGATCACCGTCTCCTTGATCGCGATTAACCTGTACATATATTATTTGCAGGATACCAGCACCCAGGCGGAGCTGGGCAGGCTGATTGCACAGTATGCCCTCGTTCCCGCCCGGTTTGCCGGTCAACTGCAGGCCAATCCCCTGGCCGCCCTTTTCCACTACCCGCTGGTCACGTCAATTTTTCTCCATGGCAGCTGGTTTCACGTCATATTCAACATGCTTTATCTTTGGATCTTTGCTGACAACATCGAAGACCGGCTTGGCCGGCCGATCTTCATCCTCTTTTATCTGCTGGCCGGCATTGCCGGCAATTTAACGCATGTCCTGCTCAATCCCGGATCGCCAATCCCCCTGGTAGGTGCCAGCGGCGCCATTGCCGGCGTGCTTGGAGCGTATATCATAACCTTTCCCAGGGCCAGGATCACCTCTCTTATTTTCATTCTTTTTTTTGTTACAATCCGCGATATTCCCGCAATCTATTTCCTTTTGTTCTGGTTCCTGGTCCAGCTGGTTAACGGCGTAGCCAGCCTGGGCATCATGGGAAACAGCGTGGCTTACTGGGCGCATATAGGAGGCTTTCTGGCCGGGATTGTGCTCATGCTGGCATTAAAAAAGAGAGTTGACTAAATGGGAGCACAGATATGGATACATCGTTAAGAAAACGCATCCAAAACCATTACCAGAAAATGAGCAGCAACCACAAGCTGATTGCTGGCTACCTGCTGGAGAACTACGACCAGGCTGCGTTCATGACCGCGCAGCAGCTCGGCGAAACCATCGGGGTAAGCGAGTCGACCGTCATCCGCTTCGCCACCACTCTGGGATACGACGGCTATCCGCAGCTACAGAAAGACCTCCAGTACATGGTAAAAAATAAGATTTCCACCGTGGAAAGGCTGCAGCTGTCCCTGGAAAGCAAACAAAGAAACATCCTGGAAAGAGTGTTCAATACGGACATCAACAACATCCGGCGCACGATGGAAGAAATCAGCCCGCAGGAGTTTAAAAAGGCAGTTAATGAAATTATCCGGGCGCGCAACATTTATATCATCAGCCTGAGAAGCGCAACTTCGCTGGGGCAGTTTCTGCACTTTTACCTTAACCTCATCCTGAAGAATTGCCGTATTGTCAGCGGCATGTCGGTCTTCTTCGAAGAGCTGGTGGCGATCGGTCCCGAAGACCTGGCCATCGGTATTTCTTTTCCCCGCTACAGCAGGCAAACCGTGGAAGGGCTGAAATACGCCAAAGAAAAAGGCGCCCGTACCCTCGCCATAACCGATTCGGTAACGTCGCCTCTGGCTGAATATGCCCACTACGTTCTTACCGCTCACAGCGCGATGACTTCGTTTATCGACTCGTTCGTCGCCCCCCTGAGCGTAATTAATGCCCTCATTATCGCGGTCGGTACGCAGGAAAGCGAGAAAACCGCACAGGCTTTAAGCAGGCTGGAAGAAATTTGGGATACATTCAAGATTTATTACACGGGCAACGGCGATTAATCCTGCCTCCTTTTCAACCCCAGGATTTGCCTGGCTTCCGCCGGAGTCGCTATTTCACGCCCCATGGCTTGGGCTAACTGTTTGGCCCGGCGAACCAGTTCGACATTCGTAGCCAGCACCCCTTTGCAGTAATAGATGTTGTCCTCTAATCCCACCCGGACGCTCCCGCCCAGAGCGAGAGCCATGGCGGAGAGCGCGACGTGGTCTTTGCCGATGGCGGAAACGGTCCAGGTCACACCCTCCGGCAGGTTCTCATAAAGGAAAAAAAGCTGCTTGGCGCTGGCCGGCTGGGAACCGGGCACGCCCAGGACCAGGTTGATCTGAAGAGGCCATTCCAGTACGCCCTTCTTAACCAGTTGTAAGGCATTGAACAACATTGCGGTGTCAAAAACCTCGATCTCCGGTTTGACGCCGTATTTTTTCATTTCACCGGCCAAATACGCAATGGTTTCGGGGTCGTTAAAATTGGCCGAGGTGGGAAAGTTCGACGAACCGGTCGCCAGGCTGGCCATCTCCGGTGCAAGGCACAGCATCTGTCCTCGTTCCTGATAGGTTTTGCCAGCGCGCCCGCCGGTGGAAAGCTGGGTAATAATATCGCAATTTCCTTTCGCCTCCAGACAGGCCAGTATTTCGCGAAATACATTGACATCCGAAGTCGGCCTGCCTTCCCTGTCCCTGGCATGTATATGGGCCACCGCGGCCCCTTCCTTCCAGCATTCGTAAATCTGGTCGGCGATTTCCTGCGGGGTGACCGGCAAACTGGGGTTCATTTCCTTGGTAGGGACGTTGCCCGTTGGCGCCACCGTAATAATCACTTTGTTTTCCATCGGCCAAAACCTCCTGTGCATCATGCTTGTCTACCTGTATCCGGCAATTTCCTTCCCGAACTCGGCAAAACCGGCCTGCATCCTCTCCACCAGCTCGTCGACCTCTTCTTTCGTAATGATCAACGGCGGCGCGAGCAGGAACTGGTCGCCGTTTTCACCGTCAGCCATGCCCCCGCCGGGATAAACGACAACCCCGTGCTTCATCAGGGTAACGGTGATCTTTTCCGCCAGACCCAGCGAGGCCGGGAAGGGTTCTTTAGTCGTCTTGTCTTTGACCAGCTCCACGCCCTGGAGCAACCCTTTGCCGCGCACGTCGCCCACAAACCAGAACGGAAGGATTTTCTCCCGCAGCTGGTTGAGCAGGTAATCCCCCACCACGCGCACGTTTTCCAGCACCTTGTCTTCGATGAGCGTTTTGATGACCGCTACCGCTACTGCCGCAGACAACGGGTTCCCTCCATATGTATGGCCGTGTACAAAGGATCCTGACCCACGCTTGAAAGTCTCGTAAATCTCGTCTTTAGCCAGAACAGCGCCCAGGGGAGTATAGCCGGCGCTCATTCCCTTGGCCGAGCAAATCATGTCCGGTATCACGCCGTAATCCTCGATGGCGAACATGAAACCTGTCCTGCCGAAGCCGGCCATCACCTCGTCGGAAATAAAGAGGATGTCGTAATGGTCGCAGATCTGGCGGATAACCTTGAAATAGTCGCGGTGAGGCACCAGCGCTCCGCTCGCCGCGCCCACCACTGGCTCGGCGATAAAGGCGGCGATTGAATCTGCGCCTTCCGTTTTCAACACCCTTTCCAGTTCAAACGCGCAACGCGCCTCACAGGTCTCCACCCGCTTCTCGAACGGGCAGCGGTAGCAATACGGAACGGCGATGTGCGGGAAATCCAACAAAAGCGGGGTGTACTTTTTCCGGCGCTTGTCGCCGGTCATGGACAGAGCGCCGATAGTGTTCCCGTGAAAGCTGTGCCAGCGTGAAACAATGCGGTATTTGCCGGACTTCCCGTCCCTCTCCAGATAATACTGCCGGGCCATTTTCAGGGCCGATTCCGTAGCCTCGGAACCCCCGGAAACAAGGTACAGCTTGTTCAGCGTTCCTGGCGCAAGACCGGCTACTAGGTCCGCCAGCTCTTTTATGGGTGCCGAAGTCCAGCGGGAAAGGTGGCAAAAAGCAACTTTCTGCGCTTGTTCGGTCATGGCCTGAATGATGCGGGGATGAGCGTGGCCCAGGTTGGAAACTGCTGCGCCGGCGCAGGCGTCGATATAGCGGTTCCCTTCCTTGTCGTAAAGATATATGCCTTTGCCATAGGCAACCTCAGGGTAATTCCTTTTCAGGTTGCGATAAAAAACGTTATCCATAACTCTCTCTCCCTCCTGATGATTATTTTTCCTTCATTATATACTATCTCGTGAAGGAATTCCATCATCTGATTAAAAATTTGTTGTTTTCTTTGATGTTTATATTTTGATGCTTTCGAAATTGCCTATTTTAAAGAATTTACCTTTGGTGCGGTTTTGTTTTCCATTTTACGAATTTTTTTAAACAAGATGGATTTCCTTCATGTTCTGTTGTATAATGAAGTATATAATTCATGTTTATGCGGGGAGGAGTGAGGTGTTTTTATGTCCAAAAGGAAAACGGCCGTGCTTGTGCTCCTGCTGTTCGTAGCCAGCATCGCCCTTGCCGCCTGCAGCGGCAGCACCACGGCCAAAAAAGAGGAACCCAAACCGGAAGCGCCTAAAAAACAGCAGCTCAACATCATAACCGGCTCGACTGGGGGGACGTACTTTGCCCTTGGCGGAGCCATGGCCAACACCTGGAACAAGTATCTTGCGAATGCGCAGGTAACGTCCCAGCCGGGCGGGGCCTCGGTGGAAAGCATCAACCGGGTTAACGCCGGCGAGGTGGACCTGGGCATGGCGATGAACAACATCGCTGACGACGCCTGGAACGGCAAGGGGTCATTCAAGGCACCCCAGAAGAACTTCAGGACCATCGGGGTCATTTATCCCGAGGTTTACCAAGGTGTGGCCCTGAAAGAAAGCGGGATTAAAACCCTCAAAGACATTAAGGGCAAAAAGGTGGCTGTCGGTCCGGTCGGCAGCGGCACAGCCGTGTTAAGTGAGGCGGTGTTCGCTGAAGCCGGCATCGACATCAAGAAGGACATCAAAGCCGAATTCGCCGCGTTCGGCGATGCGGCCAACAAGATGAAAGACGGCCAGCTCCACGCCAACTTCGGCGTCTTGAGCTGCCCGGCCGCCGCGATCCAAGACATTATGACCGCACGCAAGATCGAAATCATTGAAATCAAAGGCGAACTGTTCGACAAGATCAAGGCCAAATACCCGTTTTTCAGCCAGTATAAGATTCCGGCCGGCACGTACGGCAATGCCGAGGACAAGTACACCATCAACTGCATGGCTGCCTTGTATGTGAAACCTGATTTGCCAGAAGACTTGGTGTACAACATCACAAAAATCTGGTACGAAAAAACCGAGGAAGTGGCCCAGGCCCATGCTGCCGCCAAATGGATGGCCGATGAAGTGAAAGCCGGGAGGCTGGCAACCGCTCTGTCCGGCATCACTACCCCGCTGCACAAGGGCGCTTACAAATACTTTGTTGAAAAGGGAATAAAGGTGCCTGACAACATCAAGCCCATCGACTAGCCTGAGACAGGAGGGGCGGAGGCCGGGCAAGCTTCTATGTCCGGCCTCCTGTTTATGAAATCAAGCTTGAAGAAACAAGTATTTGTTATGCATTCCCTGATTGCCCTGGCAATAATATTCTTTGCAATAGTTTGTCTTTGGCCCCTGCATTTGTTAGAGGTTCGGGTTGACGGCACTGAAGAGCTTGTTCACCGGCAGCCGGCCAAAATAGGAGAAACCTTTGATGTGGTCTGGACGCATTCGGTGACCCTGCAGCCCGTTACTGAGACTTATAAACTGGAAGCGCCCGGCAGGATCACGCTGGTCCGGATGGTTTTCAGCGACTTTGGGCCAAATCTGCCGGCACGTCCTGAGTTTAATCAGCAGTGGACCTTCTCCGGCGGGTACTACGTAGTTACCAACTATGACCTTTGTTTTGAAAGGGTGCCGGTGGTCATCGGCGCTGTCATCGCCGATCATACCCTCAGGTTTAGCGGAAAAGAGATCAGGCTTAAAGATGCCTTCCGGCCGGGAGGATACGTGCATATTGGTCTGGTAAAAAAACGCTTATCAAAGTATTTGCTTGAGGAGGCTGAAACATGGCTCAAAAATCGGTCGGGCAATCTCCGATAGGAACGGCCAACCACGAAGGGATGATCGATCAAGAAACGTCAGAAAAAATTCTGGCCAAGTATGACCGTGAGTTCGCTTACCGCCGCCTTAAGGGCCCTGTGGCCACATTCTGCTTTCTGCTGGCGGTGTTGTGGGCACTTGCCCAGCTATACACGGCTGCGTTCGGAGTACTGCCCTCCACGCTGCAGAGGGCACCGCATGTCGGGGCCGCATTAATGCTGATATTTCTTTTGTACCCTGCCAAAAAGGGTTCTGCCAGCAACAAGATACCTTTCTATGACTATATACTGGCCCTGCTGAGCTTTGCGGTGTCTGCTTATCACGTCGTCTTTTACGAGGAACTGGTCTGGCGGGCGGGAGTTTACACGCAACTGGATGCGGCAGTCAGTATAATCGCCGTCCTGCTTGTCCTGGAAGCTACCAGAAGAATCGCCGGGCCGGTCATCGTCACCCTGGCGATATTTTTCCTGTTCTACGCCTATTTCGGCAGCTACTTCCCCAGCTTTATGGCCCATAAGGGGCTGACCATCAAAAGAATCGCCGTGTTCCAGTGGATCAGCACCGAGGGCATCCTGGGAATTCCTATTGCTGTTTCGTCCACCTTTATTTTCTTGTTCATGCTTTTTGCCACTTTCTTGAAAAAGACCGGCATCGGTGACTGGCTGACCAGCATTGCCGTGGGCATTACCGGAGGTGCGGTCGGGGGTCCGGCCAAGGCGGCGGTAATAGCCAGCGCCTGCCAGGGAACGGTTTCCGGCAGTTCGGTCGCCAACACGGTGGGCACAGGTTCGGTAACCATTCCCCTCATGAAAAGCATCGGTTACCGCCCGGAATTCGCCGGAGCGGTTGAAGCCGCCGCTTCGACCGGCGGGCAGTTGATGCCTCCGATCATGGGTGCGGCAGCCTTTGTCATGTCCGAGTTCCTGAACATACCTTACGGCCAGATCGCCCTGGCAGCCGCCATACCGGCAATTCTTTACTTTACCGGCATCTTCATCACCGTTCACCTGGAAGCTGTAAAAACAGGACTCACCGGCATCGCCAGGGAAAAACTCCCCGACTGGAAGCGGGAATTGAAACGAAAATGGTTCCTGTCCGCTCCCATCATCGGTATAGTATGGCTTCTGATTAAAGGTTTCACTCCCATGATTGCCGCGCTTATCGGCGTGTTGCTGTGCATCGGCGCCTCGATGATCCTCAAGGAGACCCGGATGTCGCTGTGGGGTATCATCAAAGCCCTGGAAGAAGGGGCGCGCTCCGCCCTGCCCGTTGTCGCGGCCTGTGCTACCGCCGGGATCATTGTGGGCGTGATCACCCTGACCGGCCTGGGAATGAAAATGAGCGGCGGGCTCCTTTCCCTGGCGGGTGGCAGCCTTTACCTCACAATGCTCTTTACGATGATTGCCTCGATTATCCTCGGCATGGGCGTACCGACGACAGCGAACTACATCATCCAGGCCACCGTCTCCGCTCCCGCCCTAATCAAGCTGGGGGCCGCTCCCATTGCCGCCCACCTGTTTGTCTTCTATTTCGGGATCGTGGCTGACATTACGCCCCCCGTAGCCCTGGCCGCTTTCGCCGGTTCCGGCATAGCCCGGTCGAACCCCTTACAGACCGGCATAGAGGCCTCCAAGCTCGGCGCCGCGGCCTACCTGGTCCCTTACATTTTTGTCATGTCGCCCGTCCTGGTCCTGGTCAGGCCGGAAGGCGCGGCAACCGTGGTTTTCCTTGCCCTGATCCTAAAAGCGCTGGCCACCGCCCTAATCGGGATGCTGGGCATCGGCGGCGCAACCACCGGCTATTTTGTTACCAACGGCCGGTGGTATGAACGCCTGCTCCTGTTTGTCGGGGGCGTTTCCCTGATCGACCCGGGTACCCGGACCGATATAGCCGGCCTCATTTTGTTGGCTCTTGTTTGGCTGCTGCAAAAAAGAAGGACCGGGAAACACAAACCCGGTCTGTCCAAATAAATCTTATACGCTAGTTTTCGATGCCCTTTCTGGCCTCTACACCTTTAGTATAGTAATGCTTGACCTCTTTCATCTCCGTGACCAGGTCCGCCTTATCAATCAGGTCCGGTGTGGCGCCGCGCCCCGTCAGGACAATCTCCACGCCTTCGGCCCGTTCATCGATAAGCTCCTTTACCTTTTCCCATTCTACCAGGCCGAAATGCAGGGCCACATTCAGCTCGTCCAGCACCACCAGATCGTACTCGCCGCTTTTTGCGGCCTGCGCAGCCCGCTCCATTCCCCGGTTTATCAGTTTTACATACTCCTCAGGCGGCTTCCCTGGCGGGAAAACGACCGCTTGCTTGCGCCACTTGGCCAGCTCTTCCTCCGGCATCGCTCCTTCCTGGACCACAAAAAACGGCTTGCCCACCGTCTCCAGGACGAGGTTCGGCGATATCTGCGGCAGCACCTTGTGTTCGCTGTATGCCCTGGCCTTCATGAACTGGAGAAAAAATACCCTCTTCCCCGCTCCCAGCGCCCGAATGGCCAGGCCAATAGCTGCCGTCGTCTTGCCTTTGCCGTTTCCGGTGTACACCTGAACATATCCTTTCTGTCCCACGTCAAACCTCCGTTCCAATCTCTTTTTCTTCGCTTGCCGGCCGCTTTTTTCTATCAAGGCCGTCGAGACGCTCGCCGGCCAGCTCCAGGCTGCGGCAGGCCACCCGGAAGCTCGGGTCAATCTCCACGGTGTTTTCCAGGTACTGGGCAGCCTGCCTGAAGCAGCTCTCAGCATCCTTAATGCTGTTTTTCTTCAATAGGTTATGCCCCATCTGGTAGTATGCCAATCCCAGGTTGAAATGCGCCTCGGCCCGCTGAGGGTCAAGCAGGACAGCCGCCTGGAAAAGCCATACGGCAGCTTCCAGGTTATGGCGGGAGAACTGGTCAACCCCATCAAGGATCAGTTCCTTGGCTATGTTGGGGTTGTATGCATTGAGCCAGTGAACATAAGAAGCGGCATCGGCATGTCCGGGCTGATGCCCAAGAACATAGACCATGGAACTGGCAACGGCCTTCCAGAAGTCGTCGCCTCCCACCTTCCGGTCAAAGGCATCCAGGAAGAGGGGATAATTGAAATTGGAGGGCATCTCTACAGGGGCTTCGATTTCATGAGGAAGCATGATATAGACAAGCTGCTCGCGCCAGGAATCATCCCACGGCTGGTAATCCCGCATCCGACCATCTCTCCTTTCGTAGTCAGGAAAGAACAAACCATGCACTTCAGGAATCTTTAATTTTTACTGTAGCCGGGAACTTTAAATGTCGCTGCCAACAGCCAGCCAATCTTATTTGTCTTTTAGTTCAGTTATTCGCCGAAACCCATGCCAACTCCTTTAAAACACTTTAAAATCCCCGTTTGTCCAGGGCCTTTCCGTACAGGTAATTGAACTCCTTCCCCTGGTAAGTGCCAAGACGTTTCATTTTTTCTTCAATCATATTTTTAACCCTCCACCAGCTGGTATCCCAGTTGCAGAAAATCGTGCCGTCCCGGGGGCCTTTCCCGGCCAGGCGCTGGATAACCGTCTGCGGCCGCAGGTTTTCCAGAAACAACACCACCCTGTCGGCATACTCATCAAGGCTGATCAGGCTGATTTCGCCTTTTTCATACATGTCCCCCAGGACCGTCCCTTTCACAATGTAAAGCGAATGAAGCTTGACATAATCTATCTCCAGCGCTGACAGCACCCTGGCGCTCTCCACCGCGTCAGTGTCGTCGTCCCAGGGCAGATTCAGAATCAGATGGGCACAAACCTCAAAACCGTGCCTTTTAATTCTTAAGACGGCGTCAATGAACTCAGCCAGGGTGTGACCGCGGTTTATCCTGTGCAGGGTGCGGTAATTGACCGTCTGCAGGCCCAGTTCCACGGTGATGTCCAGCTTTTTTCGCCGCGATATTTCGCCGAGAAAATCAAGATAGCGCTCTCCGATACAGTCGGGCCTGGTTGATACGGATATGCCGACCAACCCATCCACTTCGCTGGCCGCCAGGATATTCTCCCTGAAGCTCTCCAGCGGCAGATAGGTATTGGTAAAAGCCTGGAAGTAGGCAATGAACAGCCGGGCGTTGAACCGCCGGGCATAAAACGCCTTGTTCGTTTCAATCTGCTCTTTGACGCTCATGCTGTTGGGCAGGGCGTCAAAGCCGGACCCCTCCCTGTCGCAAAAAATGCAACCGCCGGTCCCCAGAACCCCATCGCGGTTAGGGCATGTACCCGGAAGGTTTACCGGAAGTTTATACACCTTTTCCCCGTACTTTTCCTTAAGGTGGTCAGCATAGCTCCTGTACAGTCCTGCATATTCGGCCATCTTCCGTTCACCGGCATATCGAATCGTTCCTGTGTTTATTGTATTATTTCAAACTCCTGACTTCAATTGCAATAAGAAGAACATTTTTCTGCAGATTTATAGTAAAATAGATGTTGTAATTGACGAAAGCGATGTGGTTCAAAAATGGAAATGTTAAAAGACGCCGCCGTCCTCGCGGTGCTGGTGATTCTATTCAGAAAAAAAGTGCAGATCGGCCATGTCTTTATGGTCACCGCTCTGCTGTTCGGGCTTCTTCACCACCTCAGCCCTCTCCAGCTAGGCAGGCTGGTGCTTTCCTCCCTGGCTGATCCCTCTTCCCTGAACCTGTTTGCAGCCCTGTATTTGATCATCGTCCTCGAAGCGGTCATGCGCCGTTCCGGCCTGATTGACCGGTTGGTTTCCGGGTTGAAGGACCTCTCCGGCGATCCGCGGTTCCCTATGGCCGCGCTGCCGGCCATTATCGGCCTTCTTCCCTCTCCCGGCGGTGCCCGCCTCTCAGCTCCCCTGGTGGAAGAGGCAGCCCGGGAACTCGACCTGCCGGGCGAGCAGAACGCGGCCATCAACTATTACTACCGGCACATCTGGGAATACTTCCTTCCCATGTACCCCGCTGTCCTCCTGGCAGTAGAAATCCTTAACATCTCCCTGGGTAAGTACATCCTGATCATGTCTCCCTTTACCGTCGTCACTGTGCTGGCCGGCCTGGTGATGTTCAGAAACGTCCAAACGCCTGTAAACAGTAATGCCTGCCGCTCTTCGAACCGGAAGACGCAGAACTGGAAACAGGTGCTGGAAGGGCTGGCGCCTGTCGCCGCGGTAGTGATCCTCGTGCTGCTGCTGGATATAAACGTGCTCATTGCCCTGCTGCTGGTAGTGGCCTTCATTTTTGTATTTTACAGGATCGAGCGGGCTTCCGTGCTGCCCATCCTGAAGGGTGCTTTGCAAATCCGCCTGCTGTACATGGTGTTCGGCGCCATTTACCTGCAGGACGTGCTGGTGGCCAGCGGCAGCATCGACCGGCTGGCTGCTTTTTCCAACGCCGCCGGGCTTTCCCCTCTGCTTATCGCTATTGTGTTCCCCTTGCTGGTGGGGCTTTTGACGGGCGTGACAATCGCCGGTGTCAGCATTGCGCTGCCCATAGTCGTCAGCCTGGCGGGTACCGCCAACCTGCTGGCCCTGGGAAGCGCCGCCCTGGCCGCCAACATGGTGGGGGTGATGCTTTCCCCGATGCACCTGTGCCTGATCATGTCCGTGGAACATTTCTCCGCCGATTTCGGCCGGTCCTATCTAAAATTCCTGCTGCCAGAAACCCTGGTGATTTTGTTCGCCTTACTCTATTCCCAGGTCCTTTGAACGAAAGGATGCTAAAAAACAGCTCGTTCACTCAGACCTGAACATGAGCCATGGTTTGTTTCGCATCAATTTCTACAACATTATATGTGCAAAGGAATGTACAGCATGTCGATCTATCTTGACCTGGCCGTGCTGGCCCTGATGGCTGTCCTGCTGTGGAAACGCATGCAGATTGGGCATGTCATGTTTATATGCGCGGTGCTGTTCGGACTCGCCCACAACATGCATCCCCTTGAACTGGCAAAACAGCTTTTTGCTACCCTTTTGTCACCTTCCAGCCTTAACGTGCTTCTGACGCTGGTGTTCATCACCATGCTGGAAAGCGTCATGCGCGAGGCCGGCCTTCAAAACTCGCTGGTGGAAGGCCTTACTGAGGCCTCCGGCAACAATCGCTTTACCCTGGCTTCTTTGCCGGCGGTGATCGGGCTTCTGCCGTCGGCCGGGGGAGCCAGGTTCTCCGCTCCATTGGTGGCGGAAGCCGCAAAACAGGTGGCTATCAGCAGCGAACAGAAGGCGGCTATCAATTACTATTACCGCCACATTTTCGAGTATTTCCTGCCCGTATACCCTTCCACCTTGCTGGCAGTAGAAGTGCTGGGCATACCCATGAGCCGGTACATTCTCTTAATGTTCCCATTCACAATCGTATCGACCCTGGCCGGTTTTTTCCTCTTAAAAAAAATACCCGCTACGTTCAAACAGGCGGCGTCCGATGCTTCCACAGCCAAAAAGAAGGTGCTGGTCGGTCTTTTGCCCATCACCGCGGTCGTCGTGCTGGTAGTCTTTGTTGATATCAACATCCTGTTGGCCCTGCCCCTGGTCACGACCGTGACATTCTTGTATTACCGGCTGAGCGGCCGGCTAATCTTGCCTATTATCAGGGAATCCCTGGCCTGGCGCCTGCTGTACATGGTCTTTGCCGCCCTTTACCTGCGCGATGTTTTGCTCAACAGCGGCAGCATCGGTCAAATGACGTCGTTTTTCAACGGCCTGGGCTTAGGACAAGCCTTCTTTGCCGTGATCCTCCCTTTCACTATTGGGTTCTTAACCGGCTTTCCGATACCGGCAACGACCATAGTCCTGCCTTTGGTCAAAGCGGCAGCCTCTCCCGACAGCCTGCTGCCCCTTGCGGCCTTGAGCATGGTGGCCAACATCAGCGGTACCATGTTTACCCCTTTGCACCTGTGCTTCATTATGAGCATCGAACATTTCTGTGCCGATTTTGCCGGCAGCCTGCGCAAGGTTTTTCTGCCGCAGGGGCTGGTTATGCTGTCAGCATTCCTGTACTTTTTCCTGCTATAACCCCGGTGCCAGGTAGCGACTTTTCCTTAGACGGTCGTCTTCAGTGTTCTTCACCAACGCGCAGTCCGCCGATGATCTCTTGCACATCGGCGATTTTTTCTTTTTCCAACCAGCGTTTCAACCCGTCGATCACCTTAACCGCGCACCGTGGATCGTAGAAAGCGCCCGAACCGACTGCCACGGCAGTGGCCCCGGCCAGCATGAATTCAACCGCGTCTTCCGGCCTGACAATGCCTCCCATCCCTACCACCGGTATGTTCACCGCCCGGGACACCTGCCAGACCATCCTCAAGGCTACCGGTTTCACCGCCGGGCCGGAAAGCCCGCCCACCACGTTGGCCAGCACCGGGCGGCGCGTCCTGGTGTCGATTGCCATCCCCAGCAGCGTGTTGATGAGCGAAACCGCGTCTGCTCCTGCTTCCTCGACCGCCCTGGCTATTATGGCAATATCGGTGACATTGGGGGATAACTTGACAATGAGCGGCAACCGGGTGCTTTTTCTGGCGCGTTTTACCACCTCGGAGGCCATGGCCGGATCGGTCCCGAAAAACATACCTCCTTGTTTAACGTTGGGACAGGAGATGTTTATTTCCAGGGCCGCGACACCAGGAACCCCGTCCAGGCGCGCCGCCAGTTCGCCGAACTCCTCGCTGGAATGGCCGTTGATGTTGACAATGACAGGTACGCCTAGCTTTGCGAGCCAGGGGATTTCTTCCCGGATGGCATAATCCACACCCGGGTTCTGCAAACCCACGCTGTTCAACAGCCCGGCAGGGGTCTCGGCGATCCGGGGGGGAGGGTTCCCCAGGCGCGGCTGGAGGGTAATCCCTTTGACCACTACTGCGCCAAGCATGCTGAGGTCGTAAAAGTCGCAGTATTCTCGGCCAAACCCAAAGCAGCCGGAAGCGGCCATCACCGGGTTTTTCATCCGGACCCCGGCCAGGTCCACGGACAACTTAACCATCGAACATCACCTCGTTGCCAGTAAACACCGGGCCATCCCGACAAACCCTTTTATATGCCGGTTGCCCGCCCTCACCCCTGACCTTGCAGACGCAGCCCAGGCAGGCTCCTATCCCGCAGCCCATCCTTTCTTCCAGTGAAACTTGGCACGGCACGCCTGCCTCGGTTGTTTTTGCGGCCACCGCCTTGGACATGGCCGGCGGGCCGCAGCAGAACACTAGATCGAGCCGCGTTTCGCGGATTAAGTCATCCAACAGGTCCGTGACCAGTCCCCGGTACCCGCCGGATCCGTCTTCCGTGGCCACCTGCACCCGGCAGCCAAGATCGGTCAACTCCTGCCCGCCGTACAGCTGGTCCTTGCTCCGAGCGCCGAGCAGGGCATAAACGGTTTTATCCTGCTTCACCAGTTCGGCAGCCAGGGCCACCAGGGGGGCGACCCCGGCCCCGCCACCGATCAGGGCTACGTTGCGGGCGGTTTCCGGGCAGGAAAAACCATTGCCCAGCGGTCCCACCACTTCTATTTCCCGGCCGGAGGGCACACGGCTCAACAGCTCCGTGCCTCGGCCCACCACCTGGTAAACCAGGGTGACGGAACCGTTTTCCCGGTCAATCCTGTTGATGCTGAGCGGGCGTTTCAAAAACGGTTCAAGGGATTCCGCCGTCTTTATCATGACAAACTGGCCGGGCACAGCCTCGGCAGCCAGCGCTGGCAGGGCTATCCGAAGGCGGTATAACCCAGTCAAAATCTGGGTGTTTTCAACAACTGTTCCCCTGGCTGCCACCACCATCGATTTGCACCTCCCTATCCCCTTACCGGCCTACAAGCCGGGGGGCGCCAGGCTGTCCCTGCTGCCGGGCCTGTAAAGCGGGATGCCTTGTTTGCACAGCGGGCAGTCGGCAGGGTCATAGTTGTCGATCTTTAAGGTGAGCAGCGAGTAATATGGCACCGATATCCTAGCCCGGCCGTTGCTCCGGTCAACAATCGATCCGACTCCCACAACTTTGGCCCCGCAACCTTCCATCAGCTCCACCACCTCCTGGGAAGAACCCCCGGTAGTGATGACGTCTTCCACCACCAGCACCTTTTGCCCGGGCTGGACCTGGAACATCCTCCTCAAGGTCATCTTGCCGTTTTCCCGTTCGGTGAACAGGCCGGGAACTCCAAGCTGCCGCGCCACTTCATAAGCGACGATTATGCCGCCCAGGGCGGGACCGACAACCAGGTCCGGCTGTTCTGGCCGGAAATGCTCAGCTATCGCGCCGCAGACCTTTTCCGACAGAGCCGGTTCTTTCAACAGCAAGGCGCACTGGATGTAAATGCTGCCGTGCAGCCCGGAAGTGAATTTAAAGTGGCCCTCCTTGATGGCGTCAACCCTTTTCAGTATCCCCAGTACTTCTTCCTGGGAAAGCATGTTTTTCCACTCCTCTCCTGTCGTTTGAACGCTTTTATTCAAGCCTCCTGTCAGCCCTCCTCGCCAACCTGCCGCTCTCTTTAACCTGCCAGGGCGGCCTCGATCTCTTCCAGGACGAGCAAAGCAGCGCGGCGGGGGTTTTCAGCCCTGGTTATCGGTCGCCCCACCACCAGGTAGTCTGCCCCTTCTCTGATCGCTTCACCGGGAGTGAGGACGCGCCGCTGGTCGTCCCGTCCCGCCCAGGACGGCCGGACGCCAGGGCAGACGACCAGAAATCCGCTGCCGCAGTTTTCTTTAACCAGCCGTATTTCCCCCGGCGAGGCCACTACCCCGTCCAGCCCAGCCTCCCGGGCCATCCTGGCCCACCTGACGACGGCATCCTTTACGCCTGGCAGCCCGATGGCCTGCAGGTCGTTTTCGTTCAGGCTGGTCAGTACAGTCACAGCCAGCAGCAGCGGTTTTTTTCGCCCAAGGCGCAGGGCCTCGTCGCGGGTGGCCAGCGCCGCCTGGACCATCATTTCCCGCCCGCCCGCGGCGTGGACGTTAAAGATGTCCGCCCCTTGCCTGACCGCCTGGCGGGAGGCATGGGCCACAGTGTTGGGAATGTCGTGAAACTTCAAGTCCAGAAAAACCTCTTTTCCCTGTTCCTTAAGGGTTGTGACGGCCTTCCCCGCGCTGGCAAGATAAAGCTCCAGCCCCACTTTGAAGCATTTGACTTCCGGCAGCCGGTCGACCATCGGCCCGGCTTCCTCCCAGGAAGAATAATCGAGGGCCACAATGAGTTTGCCGGCAGCGACATCACTGGTATCCATTCTTTATCTCCTCTTCCTGCTTTCTACGGTTTTACGGATTAGTTTCCCTTCGCCGTTCTCCCTGCTCCCCGCAGGCAAGACGAGAAGCCAAATAGTCCTGCAGCGCCTTGACCTCCAGGTCGCCCTTCCTCTGCCTGATGACCTGCAGCAGCCCAAAACCGGTATCCAGCGAGGTAAGGCAAGGGATATTGAATTCGACTGCGGCACGGCGGATCTGGAACCCGTCGCGTTGCGGCTGTTTCCCCCTGGTGATGCTGTTGATAACAAAAGCCAGGCGTCCACTGCGGATCAGGTCGACCACGTTCGGCTGGCCTTCGTTTATTTTAGCCACTTCCTGGACCGGCACCCGGTGCTTTTTAAGAAAAGCCGCCGTACCTGCAGTAGCCCAGATCGTAAAGCCCAGGTCAGCCAGCGAACGCAGCAGCGGCAGGGCTTCATCCTTATCCTTGTCGGCAATAGTGGCTAGTACCTCGCCCGTTTCCGGAATGTGGTATCCAGCTGCCAGGAAGGCCTTGTGCAGGGCCGAAACGAAGTCCTCGGCCAGGCCCATCACCTCGCCAGTGGACTTCATTTCCGGCCCCAGGGATGGTTCTACGTCCGCCAGCTTATTGAAGGAAAACACCGGCATCTTGATGGCTACCAGGGGGAGGGGAACCTGCAGGCCTCCCGCATAGCCCATGGAAGCAAGGCTTTCGCCGAGCATAATGCGCGTAGCCAGCCTTACCATGGGAATGCCAGTTACCTTGCTTAAGAACGGCACGGTGCGGCTGGCCCGCGGGTTTACCTCCAGCACGTAGACCTCTTTTCCCCGTACCACAAACTGGATGTTAATCAGCCCGCGGGTATTAAGGCTCAAAGCGATCCGTTCCGTATAACTGACCAACCGATCCACGGTTTCCTGCTCCAGGGTCTGCGGCGGGTAAATCGCCACGCTGTCCCCGGAATGAACGCCGGCGCGTTCCAGGTGTTCCATGATACCGGGGATTAACACCCGTTCTCCGTCGGAGACAGCGTCCACCTCCACCTCCTTGCCCTGGATGTAGCGGTCTACCAGCACAGGGTGCTCCGGCGAGACCCGGACCGCCTCCTCCAGGTAAGCGGAGAGTTCTTCTTCGTTGTATACTATTTCCATAGCCCGCCCGCCGAGGACGTAAGAAGGCCTCACCAGCACCGGAAACCCCAAATCCGCGGCAATTTTTTGAGCCTCATGGCGGTTTCTGGCCGTGCTGCCCCTGGGCCTCGGTATGCCCAGGCTTTCCAGGAGCGAGTCGAACCGCTCGCGGTCCTCCGCCCGGTCGATGTCTTCCACGCTGGTCCCCAGTATGCGGACGCCGTTTTCAGCCAGCGGCCGGGCCAGATTGATGGCGGTCTGCCCGCCGAACTGAACAAGTACCCCCAGCGGTTTTTCGGCTTCAATCACGTTCAGGACGTTTTCCACTGTCAGCGGCTCGAAATACAGGCGGTCCGAAGTGTCGGGGTCTGTGCTTACCGTCTCCGGGTTGTTGTTGATGACCACAGCCTCCACGCCGCTTTCCCTGAGTGCCCAGGCCGAATGAACTGAACAATAGTCAAACTCGATACCCTGCCCGATGCGGATCGGCCCCGACCCCACCACTACCACCTTCGGCCGTTCCGAAGGTTGGAGTTCGTCTTCTTCGCCGTAGCTGGAATAATAGTAAGGCGTGGCCGCATCAAACTCCCCGGCACACGTGTCGACCATCCGGTAGCCTGCGCTGACGCCCAGCTCCTTTCTCATCCTGCGGACTTCGTTTTCCTCTGTCCCCATCAAAAAAGCAATCTGGTGGTCGCTGAACCCGGTCTTTTTGGCCAGCAGCCAGTCTTCCCGCGACCAATTTTTCTTATTCTCGAGAAGTTTTTCCACCTGAACGATCCTGTTGATACCCTCCAGGAAAAAGAGATCTATCCCGGTGAGGCTGTGGATCTGCTCGGTAGAGACGCCGCGGCGCAGGCATTCGGCTACCGCAAAGAGCCTTTCGTCATCCGCCAGTTTCAGTTTATCCAGCAGTTGGTTCCAGGTGTAATTTGCAAACTCCGGAACCAGCAGGGTGACAAAGTTCATTTCCAGCGAACGGATGGCCTTCAACAGGGCGGAGGCAAAGTTGCGGCCCAGGGCCATCACTTCCCCTGTGGCCTTCATCTGCGAGCCAAGTGTCCGCTTGGCCCTGGCGAACTTGTCAAAGGGCCAGCGCGGTATCTTTACCACCACATAATCAATGGCTGGCTCAAAACAGGCCGAGGTGCTGCCTGTTACACTGTTGGCAATCTCGTCAAGCGTAAAGCCCAAGGCTATTTTGGCCGCCACTTTGGCGATGGGATAGCCCGTAGCCTTGGATGCCAGGGCGGAAGAGCGGCTGACCCGCGGGTTGACTTCGATCACGTAATAGCGGCTGCTGGCAGGGTCCAGCGCGAACTGGATGTTGCAGCCCCCTTCGATGCCCAGGGCCCTGATTATCCTAAGCGCCGCACTGCGCAATAGCTGGTAGTCCCTGTCGGAGAGGGTCTGGGTCGGCGCGACCACAATGCTGTCTCCAGTGTGGATGCCCACCGGGTCGACGTTCTCCATGGAACAGACGGTGATGCAGTTGTCCAGCGAGTCCCGCATCACCTCAAACTCGATCTCTTTCCAACCCGCCACGCTGCGCTCGATCAAGGCCTGGCCGATCATGCTGTATTTCAGGCCTTTCTCTGTTATTTCCTCAAGTTGCGCGGGGGTTTCCGCAAAGCCGCCTCCCGTCCCGCCCAACGTATAGGCCGGGCGGACGATCACCGGGTAGCCGATGCCAGCGGCAAAAGCAAGGGCGTCGCTGGCTGAATTCACGATGGCGCTTTCCGGCACAGGTTCTCCGATCAGGGTCATCGTCCGCTTGAAGGCTTCCCGGTCCTCGGCCTTCTCGATGGCGGAAAGCGGCGTCCCCAGCAGGGCCACTCCTTCCCGCTCCAGCACGCCGTTTTTGGCCAAAGCCATGGCCAGATTAANGCCCACCTGCCCGCCCAGGGTGGCTAAAAGGCCCTGCGGCTTTTCGCGGGCGATGATTTTCTCCACCGCCTCCGGCGTGAGCGGCTCCAGATAGACGCGGTCAGCAATGTCGGCGTCGGTCATGATGGTCGCGGGGTTGGAGTTGACCAGCACTACCTCCACCCCTTCTTCCTTCAGGGAACGGCAGGCCTGTGTCCCGGCGTAGTCAAACTCAGCCGCCTGGCCAATAACAATCGGCCCGGAACCGATTACCAAGACCTTTTCCAATTCTTTTCTCCTGGGCACCCGGTCATCCGCTCCTTTCCCTGCGACTAATGATCTTATGTCCGGCAGCGTACTCCCTGACCATCCCCACAAATTCCTGGAACAGATGGAAGGTGTCCTGAGGACCCGGGCAGGCCTCAGGGTGAAACTGCACAGAAAAAGCCTTCTTCTTTTTAAGTCGCAAACCTTCTACCGTCCGGTCATGGAGGTTTATGTGCGTGACCTCCACTTCGTCGCTGGGCAAGCTGTCCGAGGCGACGGCGTAGCCGTGGTTTTGAGACGTGATGTAGACCCGGTTGTAGCGCAGGTCCTTAACGGGATGGTTCCCGCCGCGGTGGCCAAACTTGAGCTTGTATGTGCTGCCTCCCAGTGCCAGACCCAATAGCTGGTGCCCCAGGCAAATGCCCATGACCGGCACTCCCGCCTCCAACACCCCCCTGATGGCAGGTAGGGCGTAGGCCACGTCCTGCGGGTCTCCCGGGCCGTTGGACAAAACAACGCCCTGCGGCCGGTAAGAAAGGATTTCCTCGGCTCCGGTCCAGGCGGGGACTACAGTAACCCGACAGCCCAGGCTTCTTAAGGATCTGACAATGTTCCCCTTGGCCCCGAAATCAACCACCACCACCGGATAGGTGCCCCCATCCAAAGTGAAGGCCCGGGGGCAGGTGACGCTTTTTACCAGTTCGGGGCCGGTCAGCGGTTTCAGTTCCCGCGCCTTTTGCTTTAATACCTCCAGGTCCGTTTCCGTGCTTATGATCCCCATCATGGTGCCGGCCTGCCGCAAATGCCTGGTCAGGGCCCGGGTGTCAATGTCCCTGATCCCTACAATGCCGTGTTTGACCAGATAGCGGTGAAGATTATCTTCAGCCCGGTAATTGCTTGGCTGCCGGCACAATTCCTTGACAGCCAGCCCCCGGGCAGCGATGGCCGGCGATTCTTCGTCCTGACGGTTAACACCGTAATTGCCGATCAGGGGATAGGTAAGCACAATGATCTGACCGGCATAAGAAGGATCGGTCAGTATTTCCTGGTAACCGGTCATGCTGGTGTTGAACACCACCTCACCGGCCGTTTCTCCCGCCATACCTACTGACTCGCCTTCGAACAGCCTCCCGTCCTGCAAGCAAAGATACGCTTTCAATCTTTCGGTTCCTCCTTTATCCTGCCACCCGCCATTACCACCTTGCCCTCCACGATCGTCATAATCGGCCAGCCCTGCAAGGCCCGCCCGTGGAACGGGCTGTTCTTGCCCTTGGAATAAAAGCTGCCGGCATCAACCTGTTTCTTCAGGCCGGGGTCAATGACGGTCAGATTCGCAGGGGCGCCTGCTTCCAGCCTGCCGCATCCGAGGTTCAACACCCCGGCCGGGCCGGTAGTGAACCTGGAGATCAAATCCAGAGGTTTCATCCTGCCCGAGACCACCAGGGTGTCCCAGCAAACAGCCACCGCCGTTTCCAGGCCGGAAATCCCGCAGGGAGCCGCATCATACTCCTGTTCCTTTTCTTCCCTGGACCACGGCGCGTGATCGGAGGCTATGACCCCGATGATCCCCGCGGCAACCGCCTCCCGGACCGCCTGGACATGCTCCGGTCCCCGCAGGGGTGGGTTGACCTTGGTGTTTGTGTCATAACCTTGAACGGCTTCATCGGTAAGCAGCAGGTGATGGGGCGTCGCCTCCGCCGTGACCTTGATCCCCTGGGCCAGAGCAAATTTCAGCAGCTCCACGCTCCCTTTGGTGCTGATATGCGCTAAATGCAGCTTGCCCCCCGTCAGCGAGGCCAGCAGGATGTCGCGCGCCACCATTATCTCCTCGGCTTGGGCTGGAATGCCTTTCAACCCCAGCACAGTTGACCAGTACCCTTCGTGCATGGCCCCGCCGGCGCTGAGACTGCTGTCCTCGCAGTGGGATATGACGGGGATACCGAAAATTTTCGTATATTCCAGGGCCCGCCGCATCACCTCGCTGCTGGCTACCGGCTTCCCGTCGTCCGACACCGCCACCGCGCCGGCCCGGTAAAGGGAACCCATCTCGGAGATCTCCTCGCCCTGCTGCCCTTTACTGATCGTGCCGATTGGAAACACCTCGCACAGCCCAGCCTGCCTGGCACGGGCCTTGATCAGCTCCACCACCCCTTCGCTATCGGCGCAAGGCCTGGTGTTCGGCATGGCCGCCACCGCGGTGAATCCTCCCGCCACCGCAGCCCGGCAGCCGGTGAGGATGGTCTCGTGGGCCTCGCCGCCTGGCTCACGCAAGTGGACGTGCATGTCGATAAACCCGGGAGCCACTATTTTACCTCTCAGGTCATACACCACAAGGCCCCTTGTTTCCAATCCGCTGCCCAGAGCCTTGATCCTGCCGTTTTCGACGTGGATGTCCAGTTCTTTCTCCAATCCGCTCGCCGGATCGATGACCAGCCCGCCCTGCAAGAGATATTTCATTGCTTATTCCCCCTTCTGCCCCAGCATCAGGTATAACAGCGCCATGCGCACGGCAACACCGCAGGCCACCTGTTCGTTTATCACCGACTGCAAACTGTCGGCCACCTCGGCTGAGATTTCAACACCCCTGTTGATCGGCCCCGGGTGCATAACCAGGGCCCCCGGCGAAGCAATTTTAAGCTTTTCCATATCCAGCCCGTAAAGACGGCTGTACTCGCGCAAAGTGGGGAAGAGACCGCTCTTTTGCCTTTCCAGCTGGATACGGAGCATCATCACCACCTGGGCCCCGCGCAGCGCTTCTTCCAATTCATATGTCACCCTGGCCCCCATTTCTTCCATGCCGGGTGGCATCAGGGTCGGAGGCCCGCACACCCAAACCTCGGCGCCCATCTTTTTCAGTCCGACCACATTCGACCGGGCTACCCTGCTGTGCAGGATGTCGCCGATGATGGCCGCCTTCAGCCCGGCTATGTCTCCCAGCTTTTCCCGGATGGTCATCAAGTCGAGCAGGGACTGGGTGGGGTGCTCGTGAAATCCGTCACCACCGTTGATGACATGCGCCTTGACCGTCCGGGCCAACAGGTGCGGCGCTCCGGCCATCCCATGGCGTATGACCACCACGTCGGTTCCCATCATTTCCAGGGTGAGCCCGGTGTCCTTCAGGCTCTCTCCCTTCACCACGCTGCTGGCCGCGGTGCTGATGTTTACCACGTCAGCGCTCATGTATTTTCCGGCCAGCTCAAACGACGTCCGCGTGCGGGTGCTGGGTTCGTAAAAAAGCGTGACCAGCGTCTTACCCCTCAATGTCGGCACCTTTTTAATGTCCCGCCTGATGATGTTTTTCATTTCCTTAGCCGTGTAAAGGATCAGATCGATTTCGTCCTTGTCCAGCTGCTCCATAGACAAAAGGTCTTTGGCCCGCAGTCCCATGATTGCACCTCCCGTTCGATTCCGCTCCCGCTGTTAAGCCATCCGGCCAGCATCCAACACGCCGCCGCACTAAAACAGCCTGCCCCTAAAGAAACCTTTAGTAAGCAGGCTTTTAAGCACATTAAACCACCTCACTTGCCTTGCCAGTCTCACGGGGCTGGCTTAAAGGTTCCGAGGGTTACTAGTCCCGTATAATCTTTTCACTTAATTATAGTGCCATTTTGGGCTGGCGTCAATGTTCGCCCCTCAGAAAATTTTGCCCTGCCCTTTTCATGTCTCACGGGTGCTGCCCTGTTATTGCTGCTCATTTTTTAATTCTTACATATTTTAAAAACTGGTGGTATGATGTAAGTGGACTCTAGTCTGTGCCAATGTCCATCTATGGCGGAAAGGAGGTTGAGGCCCATGGAAACGCTCTTTTTCCAAATGGCTGAACGTATGGCCCTGGTGGTTACCATCGCCTTTCTGCTCACGCGCTTTAAGGTCTTCCGCAGGATACTCCATCACAACGCTAACATCAAGGAAAAAACGCTGTTAACCCTCGTTTTCGGACTGATCGCCATTTTCGGCACATACTCCGCCATTGAGATAAGAGGCGCCCTGGCCAACTCCAGGGTCATCGGCGCCGCGGTGGCCGGCCTCCTGGGAGGTCCCTGGATGGGAGCCGGGGCAGGTCTGATCAGCGGCCTGCATCGCTGGTCCCTGGGAGGGTTTACGGGCTTTGCCTGCGGCCTTTCCACCTTTACTGAGGGTTTGGTGGCCGGCTTGGTGCACAACAAGCTGAAAGGCCGCAGGATCGGTTGGGAAATCGGCCTGATAACCGGCCTGATCGCCGAAAGCCTGCAAATGATCATCCTGCTCCTGGTGGCCAAGCCCTTTTCTGCCGCGCTGGACCTGGTAAAAATCATTGCTGCCCCGATGATCATCTGGAACTCCATCGGCATCGCTATCTTTATCCTGATCGTCCGCAACGTGCAGGAAGAGGAAGAACGGGTCGGGGCCCTGCAGGCCCAAAAGGCACTGGCCATCGCCGAGGAAACCCTGAACATCTTAAGGCATGGCCTCAATCCAAAAACAGCCCAGGCCGCGGCGCGGGTCATCAAAAAACACACCTCCGTCGCCGCCGTCTCCGTCACTGACACCAGAACCATCCTGGCCCACGAAGGGCTGGGAAGCGACCACCATTTTCCCGGACAGCCGGTGATGACCGAACTGACCCGCCAGGTGCTGGCCAGCGGGATGACCCGTGTGGCACAAAACAAATCCGAGATAGGATGCTCATGCCCGGAGTGCCCCCTGGCTTCCGCCGTCCTGGTCCCGCTTTTTTCCCGCGAACAGGTCATCGGCGCTTTGAAACTGTACAAGAGCAAGGAAAATGCCGTTTCAGCGCTGGACCACGAATTTGCCAGGGGCTTGGCCCACCTCTTTTCGACCCAGCTGGAGATCGCGGCGCTGGAAGAGCAGGGCAAGCTCCTTAAGGAAGCTGAATTGCAAGCCCTGCAAGCCCAAATAAACCCTCACTTTCTATTTAACGCCTTGAACACGATCATTTCCTTTTCCCGCTCCAATCCGGAAATGTCCCGCGACCTCCTCCGGCGTCTTGGCGATTTCTTCCGCAAATCCATCTTGCGCGATAAGAAGCTCATTTCCCTGGCCGAGGAACTGGAAAGGGTAGACGCTTACCTCAGTATCGAACAGGCGCGCTTCGGCCAGCGGCTACAAGTGTTAAAAGACATCGACGAACACACGTTGTCCTTTCCCCTCCCGCCGCTCATCCTGCAGCCTTTGGTGGAAAACTGCGTCAAACATGGCATTCTCCCCAAGCCGGAAGGGGGAGCGGTGTTCATCAAAAGCCACCTGGTCGACGGCTTTGTCCAAATATCGGTGGAAGACAACGGCGTGGGCATGGCTGAAGAAACGTTAAGGTCGTGCCTGAACAAAGAGCGAAGAAACGGCAGCGGCATCGGGCTGGTAAACGTGAACGAACGGCTGGTCAACATGTACGGCAGCGAAACAAGGCTGACCATTCGAAGCACGCCCGGAAAAGGAACCGTTTTTGCCATGCAGCTGCCGCTAAGACAGCCCGAAGGGGGGCTTGCGCATTGATCAAAGTGTTGATCGTGGACGACGAACCGCCTTCCCAGGCCGAGCTGTCATATATCATAAACCAGCACCCGGACTTCACGGTGGCAGGTGTGGCGGGCTCCGGCAAAGAAGCTTTCCGGCTGTTTAGCGAAATAAACCCGCAGGTCGCCTTTCTCGATATCCAGCTGTATGATATCAATGGCCTGGAACTGGCAGAAAAGATCCTTTCGGTCCGAAAAGACACCTTTATCGTTTTCGCCACCGCGCACGACAATTTCGCCGTGAAGGCTTTCGATTTGAACGCCACGGATTACGTGGTCAAGCCCTTTGACGAGTTGCGCGTCTATAAGACACTGGACAGGATCCGCTCTTACCTGTCTTTGAAAAAACGCCAGGAAAAAGTCCAGCTGTCCGGTCGGCCGCCGGCCGAGGAAACCCTGGACATGGTCTGCGCCGGCGACAGCGAAAAGTGGTGCGTGGTGGACTGCAGCAAGATTGTTTATATCATGGCTGAGGAACGGAAGACCACGCTCAAGCTGCACCAGATGTCTTTGCCCTCCGTCTATACCTTGAAGGACCTGTACCAGCGCCTCAACAAGCGAGATTTTTTACAGGTCCACCGTTCTTACGTCGTCAACCTGCGCTACATCAGGGAGATCATCCCCTGGTTCCACGGAAGCTATAAACTGGTGATGGACGACAAGGAAAAGTCCGAGGTGCCGGTAAGCCGCAATTTTGCCAAACAACTCAAGCAGAAACTGGGCATCAAGCCCGTTGAATAAAATCACGAAGCGGTGGTGAAAAAATGGACGGATGTTTTTTAGAACTTTTGCGGAAACGGTACGAGAATTACTACGATATCCATGAGCCTCCTTCTTTTGTTCCCTTCCCATTGGATATTTACGCCCATTTTTGCCAGAGAAACCAAAAGTATTTTGCCAGCAAAAAAATCCAGCTGTGGCGAATGGACCACGAGGAACACTGCTTTGTTAAACGTTACGGCACCCTGACCAGGGCCGACATCGACGACATGCTGGCCATACTGAAAACAGCCGCTGAACGCTTGCCCAACCCCGGTCCGGACCACTATAAGACCATGATCACCGCTGTCTTCATCTGTGAAACTCCCCTTGCGCCGGACCTGCTCAACTTCATCCGCCGGTACAGGTTCAGTAAGCCCTTCAAGTTTTACCTGCACGGCTGGAGCGAAATCAGGCTGGTGGTGGTCGACATGTCTTGCCGGCAGGTTTATAGCAGCCCGGCGGGAAAAGAAGCCCGGAAATTTTACGCTTCCCTGCTGCCGGACGAACCGGCGACCGGCGCTGTTATAAACTGAAGCTTTACGAATAAAAATTGTAATTTTGTACAATAGTATTGCATTTAAGGTGCTTTTTTTAACCTTTCGTGCAGGTTTTGTTTCGCGTTAAATGAATACCGGGTAAAGTTATAGTTGGGATTTAAACCATGCGGCCGTTTTGCCGCGGCTCTTTCCTGGCAGGCCAACTTTCAAAAGTCAGAACACGGCATGGATGCCATCGGCAGGAAAATATTGTGCAAAACGCTTAAATTTTGTATAATAACATTGGCACAGTGCTGTAGATGGATAACCAGCAACGGCTTATTTGTCCGATTCTTATGATTATTTTAATATTATATTCAATTTTGTGTGTATATTTTTGAGCCATTTCTGCCGAGCATTTGTTACAGGTCCGAGAAAGGCTCCTTTGTTTTCTATCTTCCGGGCAGGCAATCGTTCAAGAAAGGAGGGCAGTGCACCGTACGGCCTGCGGGGGAGATACGAAATAAAACAACGAAACCGAGGAGGTCATCTTGTGAGCGCATTATGGCTTATTCTAGGCGGTATAGTACTGTTCATAGTGGCTTATATCACTTACGGGGCCTGGCTGGCCAAGCAGTGGGGCATTGACCCGTCACGCCCGACGCCGGCCCATGCCAAACGGGACGACATCGACTACTGCCCGGCCAAGACGCCTGTCCTGCTGGGGCACCACTTCGCCTCCATCGCCGGCGCTGGACCGATCACCGGCCCCATCGCCGCCAGCTTCTTCGGCTGGGTCCCCGTCGCCCTGTGGATAATCGTGGGCAGCATTTTCTTCGGCGCGGTCCACGACTTCGGCGCGCTGTTCGCCTCCATCAGGCATGACGGCAAGTCCATCGGCGAGATCATCGAGGCCAACATCGGCAAGACCGGCAAGCTGCTGTTCGCCGCCTTCGCCTGGCTGACACTCGTCCTGGTGGTCGCGGCCTTCCTGAACGTCACCGGCAGCGCCTTCGTCGGCACCCCTGCCGCCGGCACTTCCTCCATCCTGTTCATTTTCCTGGCCATGGCCTTCGGCTTCACGGTGTACCGCAGAAACGCCAACCTGACGGTCTCCACCGTCGTCGGCGTCGTCGTGCTGTTCTTGTGCGTATGGCTCGGCCAGCTCTTCCCCCTGACCCTCTCCCTGAACGCCTGGATCTGGGTCCTGGTGGTCTACATCTTTTTCGCTTCCGTGCTGCCGGTCTGGATGCTCCTGCAACCGCGCGACTACCTCAACTCCTTCTTGCTTTATGCCATGATCGCGGGAGCGGTGATCGGCATCTTCCTCTCCAACCCCTCCCTTGAACTAGCCCCCTTCACCGGGTTCTACGTCAACAAGCAGTACCTGTTCCCCATGCTGTTCGTCACCGTGGCCTGCGGCGCCATCTCCGGCTTCCATTCCCTGGTCGGTTCCGGCACCACCTCCAAACAGCTGGACAATGAAAAAGACGCCCGGACAGTAGGCTACGGCGCCATGCTGATTGAAGGCGTCCTGGCCCTCGTCGCCCTGACCACCGCCGCTTACGTGGCCGCGCCCAAGCTCGCCGAGCTGACCAAAGCCGGGGGCCCCATCAACGTCTTCGCCAGCGGCGTCGGCACCTTCCTCACCACCATCGGGATAAACTTCGCCGTGGGCAAGCAGTTCGCCGCCCTGGCCCTCTCCGCCTTCGCCCTCACCAGCCTGGACACCGCCACCCGCCTGGCCCGCTTCATCTTCCAGGAACTGTTCGCGGAAAACAAATCGCTCAGCTTCCTGGCCAACCGCTACGTGGCCACGGCGGTCACCTGCCTGTGCGGCGTCCTGCTCGGGCTGAAAGGCTGGGCCGTGGTCTGGCCCATGTTCGGCTCGGCCAACCAGCTGCTGTCCGCTTTGGCCCTGATCGCGGTGGCCGTGTACCTGAAAAAGGCCAAAAAGAACAACGCCATGCTCACCATCCCTACCGCCTTCATGTTCGCCGTGACCCTAACCGCTCTGGTCCTCCTGGTCAAGGCCAACCTGGCCGCAGGCAACACGCTCCTGGTCATTTCCGGCGTCATCCTGTTCGTCCTAGCCGCGATCCTGCTTATCCAGGCCTGCAAACTGCTCCTCGCCAAATCCACCACCAGCACGGACCTCAAAGCATAACCCGGCACAATACATCCATCACACTTCTGGATATAGTCGCGGGGCTGA
>Ga0067045_1028310_pt1 | contig 36561 bp, 34 predicted proteins | sample TerdegcTABiofilm_FD_59184 | JGI IMG/M metagenome (GOLD analysis project Ga0067045, IMG submission 59184) | Combined Assembly of (Gp0054472, Gp0054536) Wastewater bioreactor microbial communities from Singapore -Terephthalate degrading...
TGAAGTGCTTAAAATCATTATGAAAAGGATAAAGCAGATGCTTAGTAAAGAGAAAAAAGTGAATAAAAACCAGCTAAGATTTAGTTTTGCGGAGGATTTATGAAAAATTTTGGGGTATTTCCAGTATTTATTGAAAGATAGGCTTGACATTGGGGATATTATTGTGTATATGCAATTTCCTTATTTATGGAGGATAACTATGTATGCAGTAATCCAGTCAGGCGGAAAACAGTACAGAGTTGAGGAAGGCAGCAAAATCAGGGTAGAGAAATTAAACGGCAATGTCGGAGACAAAGTTGAGATCAGTGAGGTCCTTTTTGTGGGTGGTATCGAGACCCCGAAAATAGGCAGACCGGTTCTCCCTGATTCAAAGGTAGTTGCCGAAATCATCAGACAGGACAAATCTGACAAGATACTTGTCTTCAAGAGAAAGCGCAGAAAAGGCTTCAAAAAGCTCAAAGGTCACAGACAACCCTTCACCGAAATAAAGGTAATCTCAATACAGACCAGATAGGAGGAATACAATGGGCAGAAAGAAGGCTCAGGGCGCCGGAAGAAACGGCAGAGACAGTAACCCGAAATACAGAAATGTAAAGATTTACGACGGACAGATTGTTAAAGCCGGTAATATTCTGGTCAGACAGTGCGGGACAAAGATTCACCCGGGATATAACGTTGGTATGGGTAAGGACTATACACTCTTTGCACTTATCGACGGTAAGGTTAAGTATTTCACCAGAGGAAAAGAGAGACATTTTGTATCGGTACTCCCCCTCTCAAACACCCAAACCGATAAAAAATAAGGAGGTAATAGATGTCCGGGCACAGCAAATGGGCGACCATTAAACATAAGAAGAGCGCGGCAGATGCGAAGCGCGGAAGACTCTTTACCAAACTGATCAAGGAAATTACCATAGCAGCAAGAATGGGAGGCGGAAACCCGGAGAATAATCCAAGGCTCCGCACTGCTATTGATGCCGCAAAAGACGCAAATATGCCTTCGGACAATATCGAGAGAGCTATCAAAAAAGGCACAGGTGAACTCGAAGGTGTAACATACGAAGAGTGTATTTACGAAGGTTACGGTGCAGCGGGTGTGGCGATAATCGTAGAGGCCGCTACCGACAACAAGAACAGAACAACAGCCGAACTCAGAAAGATCTTCAGCAAATTCAACGGCAACCTCGGTGAATCCGGGTGTGTGGGCTGGATGTTCAGCAAAAAGGGCGAGATTATCATCGAAGGCGACAAGATATCAGAAGATGAACTGATGGAGATTGCCCTCAACGCCGGTGCCGATGACGTGGTAAATGAAGACGGCACATTCACCGTTTATACAAGCGTTCAGGATTATACAAAAGTCCTCGAGGCAATAAAATCAAAGGGGATTACGCCGGTTTCTGCAAGAATCGGTTTTATCCCCCAGAATTATGTCAAACCGGATACCAAGGACGCCGAGTCTGTCCTCAGACTGATAGAGAATCTCGAAGAACATGACGATGTCCAGAATGTAAGTTCCAACATTGATATCGACGAAAATCTGCTGAATTCAATGCAGGAACAGAAATAGATGGTAATACTCGGGTTTGACCCCGGAATAAACAAATGCGGATATGGTCTGATTTCAAAAGAGGGGAGCAGAGTCCTGCATATCGATAACGGCCTGATTCAGACAAAGAGCTGCAAAGACTACTTCGAAAAACTGAATCTGATATATTCCCGGTCAGAAAATCTTGTCAGGGAATTTAATCCCGACCTTATCTGTATGGAGACTGCCTTTTACGCAAAAAATATTCACTCGACAATTGTACTTGCATCTGCGCGCACAGCGGCTATACTTGCATTCATAAGGAGCGGAAAAAAGGTAGTGGAATTTTCCCCCAAGGAGGTAAAAAAATCGGTGTGCGGTAACGGGAATGCCTCAAAGAATCAGATTCAGGAGATGGTAAAGATTATTCTGGCCCTTCCGGATGTACCATATGAAGATGCAGCAGATGCACTTGCAATTGCCCTCTCAGGGGCATTCAGGGGAGTTTTAAAATGATAGCACAGATACTCGGAAAGGTTGTGAAAAAGAGTGAAAGTTCGGTATTCATCGAAACTGATGCAGGAATAGTATTTGAAATCATCTGCCCGCAGTTTTCCCTTGAGAAACTACCACCGGAAAATGCCAAGACAAGAATACACACCTACCTCTATGTAAGAGAGGACCAGATGACACTCTTCGGGTTTTACGATGAATCCGAACTGAAGCTGTTCAGGTATCTGATATCGGTATCTGATATCGGCCCTAAAAAGGCTATCTCAATTCTGTCAAAGGAGCCTTTCCAGAAAATTATAAGCGCCATAACCGGTTCGGACATCAGATTTCTCTCATCCGTTCCGGGCATAGGGAAGAAGACAGCAGAAAAAATAATAATAGAACTAAAAGACAAAATCAGGGAACTGAGTACAGTAACCACCCCGTCGGACAGACAGATAGACAGTTCGGTTCAGGAAGAGCTATATTCCGCACTTATCAATCTCGGATATAAACCAAATCAGGCAGAAAAAGCTATTGCCAATCTGAAAAATGTGAGCAATAATGACTTTAATGCACTTTTTAAAGAGGCCTTGAATATTATTAAGTCTGTGTAATTTTTATGGAAACGAGAGAGATTTCACCTTACAGGAAGCCGGAAGATGCCCGTTATGAGTCAAGCATAAGACCTCAGAGTTTCGAGGAATTTGTAGGGCAGGAGAAGATAGTAAACAATCTCAGGATATTTGCGAGGGCAGCAAAAGAGAGAAAAGAACCTCTCGACCATATTCTCCTGTGCGGACCACCGGGTCTGGGGAAGACGACACTTGCACATATTATTTCAAACGAACTGGGTGTAAATATATTCGTTTCGTCAGGACCGGCTATCGAGAAGAAAGGCGACCTGGCAGGGCTTTTGACGAATCTCGGCACGAATGATGTCCTTTTCATCGACGAAATCCACAGGCTCAATGCAGCAGTAGAAGAAAACCTCTACCCTGCCATGGAGGATTTTCACTTTGACATTATTATCGGTGAAGGGGCACATGCAAGGATAGTAAATCTTCCGCTCAAACCATTTACCCTGATAGGTGCAACAACCAGAGCCGGACTCCTCTCCTCACCGCTCAGAGACAGATTCGGATATGTGGAGACACTCGACTTCTACAGACCGGAAGACCTGAAAAGAATAATAAAGAGAAGCGCCTCAATACTCTCAATCAATATCGACGATGAGGCGGCGTTCGAAATAGCAACGAGGTCAAGGGGGACACCGAGAATTGCCAACAGACTCTTAAGAAGAGTCAGGGACTTTGCCCAGATAAAGGACAAACAAAGTATCGACAGGGAAATCACAGACTTCGGACTGAACCAGCTCGGAGTTGACAGACTGGGGCTGGACAAGATGGATTACCGAATACTCGAATGTATCATCGACAAATTCGGAGGAGGACCGGTCGGAATAGAGACAATCTCGGCAGCAATCGGCGAGGAGAAAGATACCATCGAAGAGGTCTACGAACCCTATCTCATCCAGTCCGGTTTTCTCAACCGGACGCCGCGAGGCAGAACCGCTACCCCGCTTGCATATCAGCACCTTGGCAAAAAACCATCCGGCAAAAAGAATATTCAGCAGGAGAGTCTTTTCTGATGCAGCAGACCACCCTCAGATACCCCGTCGAGATTTCCGGAACCGGACTGCATTCGGGATCAGAGAGCAAAATACGGATTCTGCCAGCCCCGGCAGATTCCGGCATTCTCTTCAGATACAAAGACTCTGTAATCAGTGCCATACATACAAATTCCTGCAATTCCACCCTCTGCTCCGCATTATCGGACGGGAAAGTCAGGCTGCTCACTGTTGAACATCTCCTTGCCACTTTATATGCCCTGAATATAGACAATGCAGTTATAGAACTTACAGCTGAGGAGATTCCCATTCTGGATGGTTCTGCGTTAATATTCGCCCGGAGTCTGCTCGAATCAGGAATAAGATTTCACAGCATCCCCAGAAAAAAACTCATTATCAGGAGAGAGATATCATTCAGATTAAATGACTCGTACGCGGTTGTCAGACCATCCGACAATCTCAAAATCGGGTATACCATTGACTTCAAGAGCAGGCTTATAGGCAGACAGTCCTTTTCAACAACAGTAAACCCGAAAAGTTTCATAGAGGAGATCGCTCCCGCCAGAACCTTCTGTGAATTCAGGGATATAGAGAAGATGCGTTCAATGGGACTGATTAAGGGAGGCAGTCTTGATAATGCAATTGTAGTAGACGATATGAGAATTCTGAACGAAAAACCGCTCAGATTCATAAACGAATTTGTAAGACATAAAATTCTTGATGCGCTCGGGGATATTTCGCTCACGGGCTATGATATATCAGGTGAATTTGAGTTTTATAAGGCCGGACACAGCTTCAATCAGAATCTCGTTAAAGTTCTTCTCCGGAATCCTGCAAACTATGAGATAGTCGAAACCGGTTACTCGGAGAAGGAAGAGAATGAGAAATATTTATGGGCATTCTCCTCGCTCATAAAACTTCTGACACCGGAGAAATAACCGGAACTCTTTCTATTGCAAAACAATTTTTGCTGATATAGTATTATGACGGAGGGGAGAGGGTTACTTTGTGTGAATAAGATTATTGTGTCAGTTTTTTTATGCGTTTTTCTTTTATCTGCCGGTGTATGTGCAGGAACTATCAAGAATCTCGTTGCCTTTCTGGGCTATGATAAAGACAGAAAAGCCGTGATTGTAATTATTGAAACATCAAGAAAGGAACTCACAGGATTAAAGAAGACAGAAACCTCGGTTAAGATAAAATATCTCAGCAGCAACAAGATACAGAACCTCTACGAAGATTCTTTTATTTCGGACGAATCACCCGGCAAATTCGGTTTCAAAAAGAACATACTGATAAACATTCTGGAACAGAACCAGATTGAGATAGGAACAACCGGTCTTGCATATAATTTCAATATCATATCCCTTGCGCAGAAGAAACGTGCAACATACAGCAGGACAATAAATGAAGTCAGTTATAAATACTACATAAATACCGCCTTCTTCGGGAAAGACGGACCCCCTCAGAAAGGGAATCTTTTATTTCTGGAAGCGGAGAGCAAAAGGGATAATTTCGACCTTCCGGAAATCGTTTTTATGACCGATAATCTGTTCAAAAGCTGGTTTCTTGCACAGTTCTCCAAGAACAGTTCCGCAGTACTCTTTTCGGACGCAGCAGACTATTTCAAGACATCCACATCCTTTAAGGAGACAAACAAATCGGTCTCGGTTAATATGGAAAAGGGAGTTTCATACAACAGATCAGCTCTCTTCTCGATACCAGAATTAAAACACACACTCGAACTGAATTCCACATCAGAACTGGAAGAGCCTATCCCAAATAGCAAAAGAGGTGCAAGAATATATGTCTTTTCAGAGGGTTATGCACAGACCCGCGACGGAATGACCAGCATATTCGGTATCAGAATCCTGAATAAAAAAAACTGATAATATGAACAGACACAAATGGACAACACTTCTGATAATGAGTCTATCCAGCCTTATGGCGACCATAAACTCGAGCTCTCTAAATGCCGCACTCCCTTATCTGGCAAAGATACTTCATCTGAATCTGAATGAATCCCAGATGATACTGGTTTCATATCTGATAGTACTGACATCTATCCTGACTATATGCGGAAAAGTCGCAGACATCGCGGGACACAGGAAAATCTTTCTGGCCGGCACGCTTATATTCGGCACTTCATCCCTCATTGTACTTTTGGGGGAAGAAGTTTATCTTATTATCGGAATGAGAATAATTCAGGCTATCGGGGCATCCCTGATGGTTGCGAGTGGCCCGGCAATTCTATTAAGTGTATTCGAACCTGAAAAGAGGGGATTTGCCATAGGCATTCACACTACCGGGATATCGCTCGGACTGATAATAGGACCACCGGTAGGAGGTTTTATCCTGAAACATCTCAGCTGGCACTGGCTTTTTCTGATTAATCTGCCCTTCTCTCTCCTCATCTTTACCTCAATAATGATAATCATCCCTTCCGGCAGGGTTCAGAACAGGCAAAACATCTCCTATGATTTTAACGGAATGCTTCTGTGGGCAATATCTGTTCCGCTTATACTTATTTCTATGTCTATGCTTGCTCACAATAATTATTCTGTTATACTGCCGCTTGCCATACTCACCTCAGGTATCGGACTCATAGTCTTTCTGATCAGATATGAACTGAAACTCAAAAATCCTTTCTTCCCTGTCCATCTGATGAAAATTCCCGCATATTACGGCGGACTATTCTCTCTTCTGTTCGGATATACTGCACTCTTCATCTCCAATTTTCTGATACCGTTTTATCTCAAAATCGTCCTTGGTCTCGAACCGCACCAGACCGGAATAATTATGAGCATTACATCTATTGCCATGTTTGCAACAACAGGAATATCGGGATATATCAGTGATAAAATCGGTTATTATAAACTCTGTATTGCCGGTATGATTCTTCTCACCTTAGGAATAATGCTACTGAGTTTTATCAGAGTTGAGTCTGCCATATGGCAGATATCCGTTGCTCAGATTATCATAGGTTCGGGGCTCGGAATCTTCAACAGCCCCAATACCACAGCACTTCTCAATATAGGAGGTAGCAGCAATACCGGCATTACCACGGGTCTGCTCGCTACTATGAGAAACCTCGGTATGAGCCTCGGAACAGTTACTGCAGGAATCAGTCTCTCTGTATTCAACATAGTTCTTTTCCAAGACAGAATCGAAAAGATAAACGAAATTCCCTCACCGGTATTCAACATCCTCTTTCGATATTCAATGATTCTCGCTTTTCTGATATCTGCTGTCTCTGTCTATCTCTCTTCCATCAGAAAGGGGATGCCCCCGATTTCCACTGAGCAGAAGTAATCAGGAATTTATCTCCCGTTTCAACAAGCCTTAATTCAATTTTGATTGCATCGGCATTGTCCGGAATCACCCCTTCTCCCTCCTTTACAAATACTGAAAGCTGTACATCGGCATTCTTGTCGGTAATTTTCACAGATACATCTTTCAGAAATACCCTGACATTCTTTCTGAACATAAGGTTCTGGATAAGAATAGCCTTTAACGAATCCCGCCTGTTTCCGTAACCGTCCCTGTAATCAGGAGAGATATACTCCATTATCTTCCCTACCTGACGCTTGTTTGCGTATTCCTTAATCTCTTCAATCTGAGCCCTGATTCTCTCTTCGGGGCTCATCTCCTTCTTACAGCATGCCGAACAACATATAACCACAATTATGAATAAAAATATTCTGACTTTCATTTTTTATTCTTCCTGAAATATTCAACCTGATACTTATTCACGGCCTTATTATGACACTCAAGGGTATCACAGAAGTGGTGAGAGCCGTCATTTTTCGATACATAATACAGATAATTCGTTTTTGCAGGCATAAGCACGGCATTGATACTTTTAATGCCCGGATTACATATCGGCGTAGGCGGCAATCCCTTTATGATATAGGTATTGTATCTGCCGGGGGTCTCAAGGTCCTTTCTTGTGAGATTCCCGCTGAATCCTCCCTTATCCCTTATCAGCCCGTAAATCACGGTAGCATCGATGTAGAGGCCAATACCTTTTCTGAGTCTGTTATGTATTACGGATGATATAACAGGTCTTTCCTCATCGAGCTTTGCCTCTTTTTCAATCATCGAAGCAATAATAAGCACCTGATAAAGTGTAAGACCCATCTCTTTTGCCTTCTCAACATACCCGGCACTTATCCTCTTTCTGAATTCATCATTTATCTGCTTAAATATCTCCTTCGTTGTAAGATTTTTCTCAAACAAATACGTATCAGGGAGCAGATACCCCTCACAGGTCTCCCCTTCAATGCCAAGTGACGAAAGGAATACCCTGTCCCGGCACAATGAGATAAATTCATCGTATTGAGCAATATTCTCCCTTTGAAGAATCTGAGCCACTTCCTCAAACCGCAATCCCTCGGGAATAGTGACTTTATACTTCACGACATCCCGTTTTATCATCTTCTCCGCAATCTGCCATGGTGTCATATCCGGACTCAGAAGATATTCGCCGGCCTTTACTTCCAGACCCTTATTCTTGTGCAGAAATCTGAGAAAATAATAAAACCGCTTCTGGCTGGAGACAAGTCCCCTGTCGTAGATCAGGTCAGATACATCCTTATCGCTCATACCCTTCTTAATTCTTACCAGAATTTCAGATTTTTCGGATTTATAAGGGGTTGACAGAAACTCTTTGGTGCTCCTGTACATATATACCGACAAGGCAACTATAATCAGAAACAGGATAAAAAATCCCAGAAGTATTTTCCTAAGCATCTGTCTTTTCCTGCCTTTCACTTATGTAGGATTTCAATATACAATAAGCTGCATACATATCAATGATATCCTTTTGTCTCTTTGCCGAAACCCCCTGTTCGGTCAGCATCTGCTTTGCCTCAAATGTAGTAAGCCTCTCGTCATAGAGAATTGTCCTGATACTTGTCTCTTTTTCAACCCTTCCGGCCAGCCTTCTGACCTCCTTTGACATCTCGGACTCTGTCCCGTCCATATTTAGAGGCAATCCGAAAATAATTTCAGATATCTCCAGTTTTCTGACCTCCTGCAGGAGCTGTTTGATAAAACTGTCAGTCGTCTTATAATAAATCACCATATACGGCATTACTATACTACCGTCATTATCGGTGACAGCCAGCCCAGCCCTTCTCTTCCCGTAATCTACTGCAAGCCTCTTCATCCTACTCCTTCCTGAAAACTGGAACGCAAATTGCAGACATAAAGAAAATATGACGGTTTTTTTATTAACATTTTTTTTCAACAATTTAAAGGAGGAAAAATTATGAGTACAACAGTAACCAGCTCAAACCAGTCAAATTATTGCAACGACACAGAAATGACCTGTCAGGGGGAAGAATATGAGTTTCGGACTCCTGATAAATTCTGTGACTATCAAAATCAGGATTCTATAGAAGCAAGAAATGAATCCAGAGAGACAAAGAAAAAAGAATTCAGGGAGGCTCCAGCCAGGAAAAGTGATAATAATGATAATAAACCAAAATTTTCGCCTAATCCTACAAAACCAAAAGACTATGAAACCAATAAATTCAAAGAGGCTCCCGCAAAGGCAAAGGATCACGATGATAATAAGCCACACTTTAACCCGGCTCCGGCAAAGGTAAGAGACAATAGCAAATTCAAAGAAGCTCCTGCAAAGGCAAAGGATAATAATAATATCCCATCACCAAGTGCACCTCCCTCGAATAACAATAATTCACAAACAAGTTCAACAAGTGAGGATTACTCCAAAAAAAGTGGAGCCGAACTTCTAAGTGCATTTAGAAATGGTGACGAAAAATTGCTTAAAGCATTAAACGAAAACCCGGCGTTAATGCAAAAACTCATCGACCAAATGCATATGGAAGAAAGACACATAGAACTGATTTCAAATTATAACAAATCAAAAGATGATGCACTTAAAACAATAATACATAACATGAAATAAACAAGGAGATAACTATGGACATTAATATAAATGATTATAATTACGACAGCACACAGATATATGAAGCCTATTCAAATTTTTCTTATAACGTAAACGGACCTTCTAATTCAAGAAAAGTTTCAAACACAGACAGAAAAGAATATTTACCAGAGCTAACAGATGAGGACATTGAAAAGATAATAGAAAATTATAAAAAGAAATATAACGAGGCGCAAAAGAAAAGAAAAAAAAGGAAAGGATGGATAAACCTTGCCTGTCATTCATTAGGATCATTGGTCCCTATTGGTTCGGTAATTGATAAAGGACTTGAATATGGAGGTCTAAATGTTGGAGGTCTTGGTTCTATTAAAAATAATGCGAAGAACGAAGAAGAACTTCGAAGGAACCTTAAGAATCTTCAGGCCTCAATAAAAAACATCAACGATTCCTTAAATAATCCTTATATGAGCGAAGATGAAAAGAGGAGATTATTAACCACATTAGAAAATTTCGTAGAAATTGAAGAAAAAGGATCAGAGAAGGAAACACCAAACAACCATAGGGGATTAGATAACTACAGGGAGCAATTAGAAAAATTTAAAGCTGGGGATATAGATGCATTTAAATTTCATTCTGACAACTGCGCAAGATTGACTGCATCAATTGAGAGGAATCTTAAGAGAGTAGAAAATGAGACAAATCTAAAATTAATGAGTGAAACAGAACAATATGCATATGCTTACTGGACAGGAAATAATGAATACTTAGAACAACTTAAAAACAAGAAGGAGGAAGAAGATGATAGGTAAAATAATCAATTATGGCACAGATGCCCTGCTCCCGGACAAATACAAATTTATTGGAGATTATACCTGTGCGGTTGTCGATGGCGCGACCGGAGATTTTGCATCAGCAGGTATCCTCACAACCGAAGGTGTATCGGAAAACCTCAGAATGACCGGAAACGAGAATGCCGCACTGGCTGCAGATGTAGCAGGTGCAGCCGCCTCAGTTGCCGCAGGAGATATCAATAAGGCTATAGCAGAAGGCAATACAGAATCACTTCAGAAGGCGGGGATGAAGATGGGCGCTGTGGGAGCATCGGCCGGCATCGGAAAGACACTGGACGATAATGAGGGAGCCCACATTGCTACATCTGTTGCAACAGGTTCTATCGGGAAAGACCTCAACGAAACAGCACTGAAATCAGGACTCAGCGCAGCTGGAATTACTGCCGGATACAAGGCAAAAGGGAAAGACGGAATTCTAAAGGGTTCTGCGCTCGGCAGCAGCACAGGAAATCTCGCAATAGATTCAAGCGAAATAATCAACAAGGAGGAAATCGGACTTGAAGACTGGAAAAAACTAAAACAGGATTCTGCCGCTATTATTAAAAACACAAAAGACCTTTCGGAAGATAAGGCAAAATCAAAAAAAGAGCTGAGAGAGAAGATTAAGGAAGACCAGATGTTCGAGATAGCAAACAAATCGACGGACGCGGCATTTACAATGGCAAAACTATCAGATCCGGGCGATTCAGACACAGTCAAAACAGACGAGGAAGTAGCAAAGCTCATCGGCGAACTCGGGGAAACCGGTAATGCGATATGCAGAATAAGGGAGAAGAAGATCGAACAGGAAGGGAAAGTCTATAAAACTACAGATACTCTGTGTTATATATCGAACAATTATGCAAACATTAAGAAAGATATCAGAAAGGATACCAGCGAATAAATATCACTTTCAGAACTGCCCCAGACAGGCATTGGTCTGTTCAGGCTTGCAGGGAAAGAGTCCAACCGAATTATTGGAGGTTGTATCAATCTTATCGGCACACCCTATTGCCATAACATTCCCGCTGTTCTGATAAAAGATGAAAAATATCAGAGAGTCTTTTATCTGCGGCAGCGGGAGTGTATACATCTCGGAGCCAGTTGTTGAGATAGTACCCTGTTTTTCGTATGACTGAATTATATTCAGCCCGGATTTGCCTTCGAAGTTATAATCTGTAAGCAGTTGTTCACAGGAGACTTTAGTGCCCGACACATCGAGCGGATACAGGTAAAAATACTTAAAATAGGCAATCTCGTTTACTACAGACGAAATATATTTGGGATAGAAGACTATATGAAGCATCTTCTCTGCTTCCCCTATTGAAACACATCCCTTCTTTACACAAACAGAATCTTTTGTCTCCTTATCCGAACAGTCGAGAATACTCGCACATCCTTTTGAACTGCCGTCTCCGCCTGTATCGGTCGGGTTATCTGCAGAGTTGTTCCCGGAACAACCGGAAATCAGAATGATAAGGAATGTAAAATAAAGGATTTGTTTCATATATCAAGATTCCTTTTTGGTTATTTACTGATTCATAGAATCCAAAAATTCCTTATTGGTCTTGGTCCGTTTTATCTTTTCGAGTATAAATTCCATTGCATCAACCTGATTGAGAGGTGCAAGCAGCTGTCTCAAAATCCATATTCTCTTGAGTGCCCAGTCGGGGAGGAGAAGTTCCTCTTTCCTTGTCCCGCTCTTGGGGATATCGAGGGTCGGGAATATTCTCTTCTCCATAAGTTTTCTGTCGAGAACTATCTCGCAGTTGCCGGTTCCCTTGAACTCTTCAAAAATGACTTCGTCCATCCTCGAACCTGTGTCAATAAGCGCTGTTCCGATAATCGTAAGCGAGCCGCCCTCCTCTACGTTTCGTGCGGCACCGAAAAATCTCTTGGGTTTATGAAGTGCATTAGAATCAACTCCGCCGGAGAGAATCTTTCCTGACGGCGGAACGACCGTATTATATGCCCTTGCAAGACGTGTGATTGAATCCAGAAGAATTACTACATCCTTTTTGTGCTCCACAAGCCTTTTTGCCCTCTCAATGACCATCTCGGCAACCTGTACGTGTCTCTGGGGAGGCTCATCGAAGGTCGATGAAATAACTTCTCCCTGAACAGACCTCTCCATATCGGTAACTTCCTCAGGTCTTTCATCGATGAGCAGTACTATCAGATAGACATCCTTGTGATTTGCCGAGAGTGCATTTGCAATATTCTGAAGCAGAACGGTCTTTCCTGCCCTTGGCGGAGAGACAATGAGACATCTCTGACCCTTACCTATAGGTGAGAAGAGGTCGATTATCCTTGTTGTGAAATTATCGGGGTCATATTCAAGGTTGAATTTCTGATTCGGATAAAGCGGTGTAAGATTGTCAAAGAGAATCTTATCTTTGGCAATTTCCGGGTCCTCATAGTTTATCGCATCTATTTTTATCATTGCAAAATAGTGCTCATTCTCCTTGGGAGGTCTTATCTGCCCCAGCACTGTATCACCTGTTCGCAGATTAAACTTCTTTATCTGTGAAGGTGAAATATAGATATCATCTGGTCCCTGAAGGTATGAATAATCGGAAGCCCTGAGAAAGCCAAAACCATCAGGCAGGACTTCAAGCACACCCTCACCGTAGATCAGTCCGTTCTTCTCTGCCTCTGCCTGAAGGATTGCAAAAATCAGATCCTGCTTTCTCATCCCTCTGACACCCTCTACCTTGAGGTCCTTGGCAAGTTTAACAAGGTCCTGAATTTTCAAATCCTTTAATTCTGATAAGTTCATTTTTCCTCCTGACAAGTTATTAAATCACGGACGGAATTATTGGTATTTCAGTTACCCGCAATATAGAATTTTAGCGGGGAGTAAAAAAGATATTATTACTACTATATCATCCCTGAAAACTTGTCAACAAAAAAGGCGGTAATTTCTACCGCCTTTTTTTACTGACTAAATAAATCAGGACATCACCAGGGTTCCTCGAGATATCCCGGTACTCTCCATGCATAATGTCCCGCAATGTCAATCATATCCTGCATCATCATCAGCATTGCTTCAATTCTGTCGAGATTCCTGTACTTGAAACCATCATACATAAAGAGGATATCCCATCCTTCCTTATCACAATACTCCGGTCTCGGTTTGAGCCAGGGGTTATAGCAGTCCAGCACCTCCGAGCAGCAGCTTTCCCAGTCAGTGCAGTTCACCTTCATCTCATTTCTCAAATCTTCGGACGGAACTTCGTCGTTCATACAGGCTGTATAATAAGCCAGATGATTGTTTATCCATCTCCCGTTCGAGACCAACTGATATGAAATGCTCAGTTCATCACTTGTCTGGGCCGCGAGATATGTTTTTGTGCCTGAACTGTTGACCATTGTAACCGTCTTTGCTCCCGGCGGCGGGTCGAATCTGTGTGTCCCACCTACAACCTGTGAGTCAAGATAATCAGAGAGTGAATTGTGATACCACGGATGTGAGGCACCGGATATTGCATAGAATATCGGGAAGATTGCGTAGAGCGCGTCCATACCGGGCTGCATCGGGAATTCATCATCAGAGCCACACCTGTTGGGTCTTGAGGGCTCAACCCATCCGCTTATAAGTCTGCCTTTTCTCATTCCTTCCAGCAGGTCAACAGGATAGGTCTTGATCTCAGGCGGATGAGAGACAGGGTCTGCCCTGCAGGCCGCATCGCACTTGATACACCACGGATTCTGATAATGTGCAAAATTGTCTGTAATCAGCCCCCTGATGACCTCCCAGAGCTGACTGCCGTTATTTGTCCAGAGAGAATTCCAGAAGTTTACACCGTTTGCCTTTTCAAAATAAAGAGGTTCATTGAGAGCTGCCGGGATAGAGAGGATTTCAAGTGCAATAACCTTGTCGAGTTCCACTCCGATTCTTTCGAGGTGCGGATAGTACTGATTTATATCCATCTGCATATCATACATATCATTCCAGCCCCAGCCGATACCTGCCGGCACATATGTACTCGGCTTTGAATCATCCAGATACTGAAGTTCCGTTGATTCCCAGTATCTCTGATGTGAAGTATCATAACTCAGCTGATAGTAACCGTAGTCGGGTCTCATCAACACATCATAAATGAGGTAATAATAGAAAATCATCGAGGCTCTTAGTAAATCCTCACCACCGTTTCTGTGGTATCCCGGAATCATATTTCTGGTCTCGGGTCCTTTATTGATTGCATCAATTCCGTCAAAGATAGAACCCCACATTTCGTCATATCTCATAGAACCGAGAGTCATTTCACCAAGTGCCTTACCATAAGTGTAATAGGTCCAGAGCCACTTGTTGATATAATAACTGTCCCGACGTTCGTCGAACATAGCGGAATGCCGCTTGAAATTCTTGAAGAAGTAGGACGGTTGAGAATCCCTGATAAAATTCCTTACAATCTCGGTTGCAGTGGTCCCCACATCAAATCTTGTACAGAATGCATCGTCAAAGACCTTTTCATCCGAGCAGAACATATAATACCTGACCTTTCTGCCGGATTCAGCCAGTTCTGTATCACTGTAGTAATCCTTCTGCCTGAAATCTCCGTCTACATAATCAACCACTTTCCACCCGCCGCTGCCGTCAGATACTTCTACCTTCTTCCCGTAACCGAACAGTATTGCTGCCCTGTCATAACTACCTACAGGATACTGCCACTTCGTCCAGTCACCGAGATAATCCATAATGGATGTCGAGGCATATCTGTTGTGAATTGCCTTGATATCATCAATCTCCTGCACATAAGCCTCATAAGCATCCGAATCACCCTGCTTGATCCTGTCCCAGTACTTTGTTCTGATTGCATCTACCTGTTTCCAGTATTCATCGTATGCAGCAAAATACTCCTGAGAGAAGTTCTTCTGGTCCACAGAGCCCCTGAAATTGTGCCTGAGTCCCAGAGTATGTCCCATCTCGTGGAGGGCTGTTGTATACCATATCCAGTTTCTCAGTACCTTATAGACTTCGTCTCTCGGTTTATCCTTCATCTCCTCGACAAATGCGTGAATAGCCGGTTCAAACATAATCGGTTCATCGCAGTAGTGCATTCTCTTCTTCTGCCCGTTTTTCATTGCGTACAAAAATTCCGGACTCAGTCTTCTGGCCGGAGATAAAAGAGCCACAACATCCGCATCATCGGCAGATTTTGCATAAGGCAGCAGTGATTTATATGTTGAGTGCGGGACCAGCATCGATTCGAACTTTGTCCCCTTTATACTCTTAAATCCATTTAGATCCAGACTTGTCGGATGCTTCAGCTGTTCCTTATAGAGCACTTTAAGGTTCTCGAGGTCCTTCTTCATCTGCTCTCTCGGAATCTGAGGATCGGGTTTGTGTATATCCAGCTTCGGATAATATGAAGTCTTGAGTGCAGGGGTAAGTGTTCTCAGCCTGTTCTTGCTGCTGATATTATTTTCTGCCTGTGCAGGTGGTGCTTTCGGCTTAACAACCCCGCCTTTATATTTACCAATGAATACCGGGCTGTCGCACTTTCCGGTATCCGGATTATAAAACAGGCCGTCCTTTACATTATCGAGGGTACAAAGTCCTGCCGCAACATCATACTGGTCCATCGTCCTTCTTACTACATAATCTACCCAGTTGCCATAGACATTGACGGTTGCATTTACAAGTTCTCCTGTATCGGCATCCGGTGTCGACGGGCCGTAACCAAGCGGTGAGGCATTCTGAGGTTTCTTGATAAAATTGAGAAATGAATATCTCAGGTCACCTGTTTCGTACTTCCACCTCTTACTGCCGTCCAGATTCGTAACCTGTTTGCCGTCTTTACATTCCTTGACTCCGCTGGAATTGGTTATCAGTTCAACGCCTTCTTCGCAGAGCGGCTCATTCTCCCTGAATTCAAGCACATCATCGGTCCTGCCCAGAGCCTCCTTGAGGACCTTATTCCATTCCTCAATAATCTTTAAAGCATATCCCTTGAGGTCTGAATCACCCTCATTTATCTGCTCCTGAAAACTCGGTGAGGCATACCATACAAGCTTCTTGCCGTTCGAGAAATCCCATCTGTTGATGAGATACTGCTTCTGGTTCTCCATCGGACCTCTTTCCGGGTCATAGGTGTCGTACTCTGTTCTGAAGAAGCCGAATCTCCTGAAGAAATAGTCATCATACTGCATCGGTTTGTAAGTCTGTTTCTCTATCGGGACTGCCTTCATCAGCGAATGACGGGTCTTGACCGTAACGGGCGGCATATATTCTCCGTAATAGAGCTGAATCCAGCTCTCGAGACGTGACCTGATTGACTCCTTAAGGTCGATATTGATTACATAAACCTCCGGGTCGGTTTTGGGATTCCATTTTCTGGTATCAATCTTATAATCATCATCCTTGGTCATCCCGCGGGCAAAAAATTCAACATTTTCATATACGGATACCGGTTCCCTGACAAGCTCACCTGATGCCAGATCCATCTGAAGTGGGTTGCTTACATTTGTCGCAAGATTCTGGGACCAGTCGACCTCCATATACTCCCTTTCATTCCACGGTCTGTCGTAATTCTCTTCTATGACATTCAGGTCTTCACGGGTTGTGCTGTTGTATCTGTATCTGATGTCATAATGCTTTTTTATCCTGAATGAAAGCACGAGGCTCCTGTCACCCGCCTCATTTTCGACGAGTTTCCCGTCGGGAGTCATATACCTCTGGGCAACTTTATAGGCATTGAGATAATCCATTGTGATTTCCCATCTCAGCTTAAAGGCGTCTCCCATATAGGAACTTGTCTCTTCACCTATAAAAGTGAACTTGTTATCCCAGTCGGTATCAGTTACAGTCGCCTTATAAATCCATTCACCGGTAAAAATTGCCTTGTTGACCGCCTCAGGCTGGGTCCTGTCGAGCGGCTCCGGCTCTGTGGCACAAAATGTGAAAAACAGAGCCATAACCAACAGACTCAAAAATACTCTCTTCTTTCTCATACTACTCTCCTTTTCGTCAAAAAATTAAAATATTAAACTTAAATCCGCATAAACCTGTGCATATTTTGGGTCAAACGGATTGAGATTCGATTCTCTCCCGCCGTTTTTTAGCTGAGGTGCAAATATCGAATATCCCAATGATATATACATATTTGGTACAGGTGTTCCTTTCAGGACCTCCGAATCCCTTATGAACGGAATGTTCCCGATGCCGTAAGTAAGGTCTGCCGCAAATCTGTATGTATGTCCCCAGACAGTATTTCGCGGCAACTGCAGATAACTGCTCCCCGATGCCTCCGGATGTCCGTCGTCGGGAGAATATTTCTGACTCTGATACATTCCCCAGATAAGCGAAAAATCGAGCCCGTCGGTAATATTAACGGAGGCCGTATAGGTCTCACCAAATCCATAGGAGGTGTTGTTCTCGATGTATTCGTCTTTTCCTGCCTGATGATACCATTTTTGAGTCCCGGTTTCCTCCTTCGTATCCCAGGTATAGTACTCATTGAAATACTTTTGTGCATTAAACTCGGCAGCAAGATACAGCCTCCAGACCGTATATGATGCCTTCACATATCCCCTGAGCTGTCCGTAAGAGCCGGCATCCTGAGAAGGTTTTGATGTGGGGATGTAATACCTTGCCCGTGCAGAAAAACTTATCTTTGTAAACGGCTCCTGAAATATTCTGAGATGAGCAAATTCAAATGAAAAATCCTCCGGAGTCCAGGAAAATGCATTCTCCTGCCTCTCAAGAATTGCCCTGTTCATAGTCATATTGAGCTGAAACCTCATAAACTGCCCGATTTTGAGCTGAGGGGCCACATAGACAACCGAATAATACTCAGGTCTGTCCGCATTCAGTCCCGCAGAACCCTCAAGGGTGCCCAGAAAACCCATATCAAACATCGGGGGTTTCTCTTCCTTCTTCTTAAGCTGAATATCTTCCAGAGACTGGGCTATCAGAAAAGACGGAATCAAGAGCATAAGTATAAAAACAAATCTTCCCGTTTTCATATAGATTCTCCTGAGAAATTTTTTGGCGATGCAAACTCCATAAACAAACCCATATATACATCCAAACCTTTCTAATGGATTAAAAATATTTTTTCTTAATTTTAGATTATGACAAATTTGTCAATTTTTTTTGCCTGAAATGTTTATTTACCTCTAAAAAGCACTTTGTTTTCTGAAAAATCCGGAGACTAAAAACCTGATATTCTTGCTCCTCAATACTCTGAAATTCCATCACATCTGTCTCTTCGCCACTTATGAAACAGAAAAAAGAAGGAAACCTTCCAGAAACTTTCAGTGCACTAAATACCTGCTACTTTTTTGGAGCACTTTCTGTACAGACAACTTTCTCCATTGCAATCGGGTCTGTAATACAGATACTGAATCCATAGCCGAAACAGTTCTTTAGCCGGCTGTGCAAAATTTTGTAAATATGACAAGTTTGTCATAATATTCACTGCTAAAATTAACTAATATATTGATATTCCTTAACTTTTTTCTGGCACAAATAATGCATACAATTATTATGAGAGGTGGTGATCCCTATGCTGGACGCCTTTATAATAGACAAGATGAAAAGAGAAAAAAGGAGAGAACAACGTCGCGAAATCCGATTGCCTCTCTATATTGAAGAACCTCTGGACGAAGAGCAGATCAGACACAAAAACGAAAAGACCGAAAAAGATAAATACTATGAGCGAATCGACATCGAAACTGAATAGCTCCTTTTATCTTTACGTTAATATGTCAGTGGACAAATCCTGACATACCCTTTTTTAGTAATTACCGTTCAAAACTGAAAAACCCGGAAGAGAGCTTTCGAAGATTTATTAAAACCAGATTATTCAGAAATCTAAAATCCGGTAAGGGTAAAACCTGTGAGATTGGTCACAGATTTAAAATAAAAAAGCCTCTCCCGTGGGTGGGGGGAGCCCACGAAAGAGGCCGTACCAGGTTGCCCTGAGTACTTAAGGTGATAATACATTCAAAACAGAATTAATCAATAAGGTAATAACCTTATAGCAACAGTTCTACAACAATTAATAGACCATTTCAAAGAGACCGGCCGCTCCCATTCCACCGCCGATACACATACTCACAATACCATATTTACCTTTACGTGCCCTCAGTTCATAAATGAGCTGTGTAGAGAGCTTTGCACCTGTGCAGCCGAGCGGATGTCCGAGAGCAATTGCACCGCCGTTGACATTACATCTATCCTTGGGGACACCAAGTTCCTTTATACAATATACAGCCTGTGCGGCAAATGCTTCGTTGAGTTCGATGAGGTCAATCTTGTCCCAGTTTAATCCTGTCTTGGCAAACAGCTTTCTTATCGCTGCAACCGGACCAATACCCATTACTTCGGGCGGAACTCCTGCAACTGCATAATGTCTGAATATTGCAAGAGGTTTCAGTCCAAGTTCCTTTGCCTTTTCACTGCTCATTAGGACCAGAAATGAAGCCCCGTCATTGGTCTGGGAGGAATTTCCAGCCGTTACTGTGCCGTCCTTTGCAAAAACCGGTTTGAGCTTGGCAAGTCCTTCAACTGTAGTATCATCTCTCACACCTTCATCCGTATCGAATATAACCTCTTTCACCTGCGGTCTGTAGTTCGGCCCCTGGGAAATCAGTTTGACCTTAAGCGGATGAATCTGCTCCTTGAACTTACCCTCTTTGATTGCCTTTGCGGCCTTCATATGGGATTCGTATGCAAACTGGTCCATCTCCTCCCTTGTGATTCCATATCTTCTGCAGACATTCTCCGCGGTCATTCCCATAGGAGTATAAACCTCCGGCCAAACTTCCATCAGTGTCGGACTAATCGACGGATTAAAACCACCCATCGGGACCATACTCATTGATTCAACTCCGCCACCTATTCCGATATCGATATAGCCTGACATTATCTTCTCAGCAATGATGGCAACCGCATTTAACCCCGATGAACAGAACCTGTTAATAGTCATTGCTGGAACTGTATAGGGAAGTCCTGCCCTGCAACCTATAATTCTGGCAAAATTCATTCCCTGAGATGCCTCGGGCATTGCATTACCCACAACAAGGTCCTCAATATCTTCCGGTTTCAGTCCCGGAGTACGTTTAACTGCCTCTTTCAGTATCTCTGCCCCGAAATCATCGGGTCGTGTATCTTTCAGTGTTCCTCTCTTTGCCTTACCTATAGCAGACCTGACTGCCGTAACAATAACTGCTTCTCTCATATTTCATCCTCCTTTACACTTAGTTTCTCAAAGGTTTGTTGTTCATAAGCATATACTGGATTCTCTCCTGAGTCTTCTGCTCTCCGCAGAGAGAACAGAATGCCTCTCTCTCGAGGTCCAGCACATACTGTTCATCAACGAGTACTTCCTTGCTGGTTATGCCACCACACATTACCCATGCGATCTTCTTTGCGACGTGCATATCATACTCAGAGATATAGTTGCCGTTTTTCATCGTATCGAGGTTTGTCCAGATGGTCGCATAAGCCGATTCACCGGGCAGTCTGAATTTGAACGGTAACGGCGGTCTGTAACCCATCTCGCTGAGATGCAACACTACCTTCTTGGCATCGGAAATTACCCTGTCTCTGTTGACTGTTATACCATCAGCTTTTGTAAAGTATCTGAGTTCCCTTGCCTCCATTGCAGATGTAGCAACCTTGGCCATAGCAATCTGTTCGAATGCCTTTGCAATAATATAGAATGTATCCAGATTCGGATTGTCGATTACGGGCTCGAGATATCTTCTGAGTGTTTCCTTGGTCCCGCCTCCGGCCGGCAGCAGACCGACACCCACTTCTACCAGCCCGACATAGGATTCACCGCAGGCCTGAACACGGTCACAGTGCAGGAGTACTTCACACCCGCCGCCGAGAGCCATACCGGCACAGGCGCCAACAACGGGAACTTCCGCAAATCTCATCCTCATATTGGCGTCCTGAAATGCCTTGACTATCATCTCGACATTATTCCAGTTGCCCTGCATAATCTCACCGAGCAGCAGAAAGATATTTGCACCGACCGAGAAATTCTGTGCCTCATTGCCGATTACAATACCTCTGTAACTCTTTTCGGCAATATCGGCAGCCTTATTCATCATACCGATAATATCTGCATCAATAGCGTTCATCTTCGTATGGAATTCGAGGAGAAGCACATCGTCGCCGATATCATATATAGTTGCGCCGTCGTTCTCTTCGACAACCTTCTTGTTCTCTCTTAGGTCCTTAATAAGAATTACGCCTTCTTTTTTCGGTATCTCTTTGTAGGAATATGTACCGAAATCAAAGTAATATCTCTTTCCACCCTCACTCTTGTAGAAGGACTTAAATCCCATAGACAGCATCTTCTCGATTTTCTCAGGTACTTTATACCCTTCTGCCTTCATTCTCTTCACTGTCTCCTCTAAACCTACGCCATCCCAGCCCTCAAAGGGACCCTTATCCCAGTTGAAACCCCATTTCATTGCGTTATCAATATTGACAATATCATCTGCAATTTCACCTATACGGTTGGATGCATATATTACCGTCTTTGCAAAGAGGTCCCAAGCAAATTTACCGGCCCTGTCATTAAAGGAAATAAGTTTTCTTACTCTCTCCGAGACGTCCTCGATACTCTTTACCTCTGAGAGTGACTCATAATCGTATTTCTTGAATTCCCTGTATTCAAGAGTCCGCCAGTCGATGGTAAATTTCTGCTTGGTTGCCTTATCCTTCTTGTAAAATCCGGCCTTTGACTTATTTCCCCAGAGACCTTTCTCTACCATTTTGAGCCAGAATTCTGGTGTTCTGAATGTCTCCCTCTCCTCATCGTGTGTAAGGGAATCATATACATTCTTGAAGACGTGCACGAGTGTATCGAGACCTACGAGGTCAACTGTACCGAATGCCGCCGACTTGGGTTTACCCATAGGTTTGCCGACTATTGCATCCACCTCATCGACCTCATATCCCTCATCCATCATCTTCTTCATCGTATACATAATGGTAAAAACACCGATTCTGTTCGCCACAAAATTCGGGGTATCCTTACCGTAAACGATACCTTTGCCCAGTACGACCTCCCCGAATTCGCTCATCAGATCAATGGCCTCCTTTGAGGTCTCCGGCCCCGGGATAATTTCAAGAAGTTTCATATATCTTACGGGGTTAAAGAAGTGAGTTACCATAAAATGCTTCTTGAATTCGGCAGAGAGCCCTTCCATCATCTTGGAGATTGGAATACCGGAGGTATTGGATGAAACAATCATACCCGGTCTGAAGACCTCCTTTTCGATTCTCTTGAAGAGATTATTTTTGATAGTGAGGTCCTCCTTGACAACTTCGACAATCCAGTCACATTCCTTCAGCTTTGCAAAATCATCCTCGAAGTTACCAACCTCGATCAGGTCCGCAATACTCTTGGAATACAACGCTGCCGGTTTTGCATTCAGGGCGTTCTGCTTCCCCATAAGTGCAAGCTTGTTCCTGAAATCCTTCGAATCCTTCGTCAGTCCCTTCTTCTTGTCATCCTCTGACAATTCCGGGAGCACGATATCCAGCATAATGCTCTTTACACCTGCATTTGCAAGGTGTGCGGCGATTCCTGAGCCCATAACTCCTGAGCCCAGAACTCCAACCTTATAAATTCTCTTTTTCATCTATTCCTCCTTCCAAAAAATTAATAATTTCTGACAATCGTCGTTTTTGACATAATGCGTCAAATGTATCAGAGCTTGACGCAGTATGTCAAGATATATTTTTTCCCGAAAAACGGATTGAATCCGGAAAATGATTATATCAGAATACATACCGGATAAAAAACCGGATTATTTAAGCCCATGCTTCTCCTTCCAGCACCAAAAGTTTTCACCCACTTCTCTGATATAACCGAGTAATTCAGAAGCTTCCCTGTTATTCATATCAGCGGATAAGGATTCTTCAAGTAATCTTACTGATAAATATCTCATCTGGGAGCTATATAAAAAAAGTCTCTCTGCAAATCTGTATTTCTGATACGGAGTAAGTAGGGTATCGAAATTCTTTCTTGCAAAAAATAAAAGTTCGTCAAGAGTATCTGAATCCGTATCCGGCACAGGTTCATTATCCCTGAACCTGAAGCTCCCGATTATAATCGGTAAAAGGGAGAGTATTTCTTTATTCCTGTTCTTCCCCTCGAATATAAAAATAGATGCAGACCTGTAACAGTTTTTATAATAAAAGCTTATTGAATAGCTTGTCCCCTTAAACTCATTATCATTTCCATAATCCCTGTCTACATCTTTAATCCCCACCACTCCTTTATAGTCTCCAGCCGAGAAGAAAAACACATTATTGTATTCAAAATCATTATAAAACTTACTCATCAGGTATAAGAGACTCCATCCGCCGCTATATGTATTCCCCTCTGACCTGTAAATCGGTATATCATCAAAATCTGCTCCTGATTGCATAAGGAACATACAAAAAGCCATAGGATAATTGTAAATTATTGTATATCTGTCATCTGAATCCTGTCTTTCATTGAAAAAAGAAATCATACAATCTCTTAAATCCATGAATTCTGAATGGTCATTACAGGAAATATAGTTTAATTTCAGTTGCTCTGGCAATATAATGTCTGCATACACAAGATTTCTTACCTTAAACCCCGCTGGGATATTTTTATAATCAATCTGTTCATATTTTTTCTCTTCCGGATTCGGAAAAAATGTAATTGAGCGCGAACAAGAGAGATAGACTCTCAGGCCAAATACCGAAAAGGGTATTATCAGGAGTAATACAGACAGAGCAACAAATACCGACTTAAAAAGAAGTGGTCTTTTCTTCTCTGACCTCTCTCTTTTCAGTCCTTTGAAAAAGACAAACAGAGCGATGCTCAAAAAAATAGTCAGCACAAATAGAAATCTGCTCAGATAAATATCCTGAAAAAGGAGATAGAATTCTGCAATAAGCACTAAAGGCGATAATGATAACAACGCTATTGAAAAACTGCCCGGTACAAACCTGCAACGACTGAAAAAAGCATAAAAAATCAAAAACAGAGGAAGAGCAATCAGGATTAAAACCAGAACAGCTATTATAGGTGAGATACAATCACAGAAAAACTTATAATATTTGTATGATTCACTAAGTAATCTGTATATCCAGAGGGAATAAAGCATTACAGAAAAGGAAAAGACCATATTCGGCGGGAAGAAAATTTTATCATTTCCGAAAATAATTTTCATATCTTTTACCGGTATCTGAGTATAATAAACCGCAAAATCTGAGTCAATAATATTTGGTTTGCTTTAATTAAGAACAGCCATTATACTTGATTTTGGGTAGAATTATGTTTATATATCAGAAGAGGGCAGATATATGATTGCACGAAGCAATTTATTCATTTGCAGCAAAGACAGGGAATTTATACAGAGTATAAGATCTCTGCTCAAAGACACGTTCAGGATCAGAAAGACAGATAACGGATTCGACTCAGATAGTGACAGATCAGACCGGAAGAATGTACTGCTTCTTGATATTTCTTCAACCGGAGGCAGGATTCCGGAATGGTATTACAATACGAAGGCCTTCAGAATCATTACGTATGACAGATTTACACCTGAAAATATCGGCGAGATACTCACTCACTGTGATTTTTATATCAGTAAATCTGCGCCGGTAAATGATTTTGCAGAAAAGATGAAGAGAATCGGTTCTCTTGTCAGAAAGGAACTCAATCCTGTCACATTTCTTCCGGGAAATGTCGACTTTGAGAATGAATATCTTTCACAAAGCGACAGCAATACTGCCGTTGCATTCATTGATATAGACAACTTCAGGTATTTTTACTCCGCAAAAGGCACTCAGAAATCAGAGATGCTGTTGAGAATGCTTTCTACAATAATCAGAAAAAACATATTTATACTTCCAGCAAAGAACACAGCAAAGGCTTACAATATCTTTCTCGACAGATTTGTAATACTCTCCGAAAAAGATGAACTTATGAGAATCTGCTCGTTCATATATGAGGACTTTTCAAGATACAAGAGCGTACTTTTTGACAATTCGGAGCTTACAAGACAATTCTTTGTTATGCAGGACAGGACCGGAAACATATATGATATTCCTGTAACAACCATCACGACTGTCCTTATCACTAGATATTTCAGCAGTATTATCGAACTCTACAAGACCGCAGGGGATATATTCGGATACCTGAAGAGCAAGGGAGGGAACCTCATCTTTTCGGACAGGAGACAACTGCAGACCGCAATGCCCGAGAAAGGGACAATCCTTATTGCCGTATATGACCAGATGAAGACCAATTATCTCAAAATAGCCCTCGAAAGGCTCGGCTGGAAGATATTCGTTACAAATGACGGTATTACAGCCCTCAAACTTTATAACCGTATAAAACCTTCCATCGTTATACTCGACGAAGAACTCCCTCTGATAAATTACAAGGATATTATCAATGTCTTGAGATATGAACTTTCAGATAACCGCACGGCGATCGTCCTTCTGAGTGAAGTCGATGAATGGGTAAATTCACAGTACAGATTCTCGACACTCACAAAGGATATCAGCGCCGAAAAGCTCAACCAGAAGTTATTAACACTGCTGTCACAAAGCTTTGACACCAAAGGATAGGATATGGCAAAGAAGAAAGATATTTTTGGTATGAATATAACCTGCTCGTTCTGCGGAAGAGGACAGAGAGAGGTCAAAAAGATAATTGCAGGCAATAACGTCTATATCTGCAACGACTGCGTAAAGGTCTGTTCGGATATTATCAAACACGACCGTGTCAGCATCATCGAACGGCTCGAAGAACTTCCTACTCCCGAAAAGATAAAGGGTTTTCTGGACCAGTATGTAGTCGGACAGGAACAGGCAAAAAAGGTACTCTCCGTTGCTGTCTACAACCATTATAAGAGAATAATCATCAATCCGTACAGCGATATTCTCATAAACAAAAGCAATATTATGATATTCGGACCAACCGGGACAGGAAAGACCCTCCTTGCCCAGACACTTGCCAAAATTCTGAATGTCCCATTCGCCGTGGCAGATGCAACTACCCTGACAGAGGCCGGATATGTCGGGGAGGATGTCGAATCCATGATTCAGACGCTCCTTATCAACTCCAATAATGACATTGCAAAGGCAGAGACAGGGATTGTCTATATAGACGAAATCGACAAGACAGCCCGCAAATCCGGTGAGATGCCCTCCTCAACGAGAGATGTATCGGGAGAAGGTGTCCAGCAGGGGCTATTAAAACTTCTCGAAGGGACCTATGCAAGTGTGGCCCCAAAGGGAGTAAAGAAGTACAACACACAGGAGTTTGTCAAGGTAAACACAAAAAATATACTGTTTATCTGCGGCGGTTCATTCAGAGGGATCGAGGATATAATCAGCAAAAGACTTGAAGGCGGAGGGATAGGCTTTTCGGCACAGCTAAAAAAGAGCAGAAAAGATTACAATGTCGGGGATATTCTGGAGTACGCAGAGGTGGAGGATTTTATAAAATTCGGAATGATTCCGGAGTTTATGGGAAGAGTACCTGTACTCGTTCCGGTCAGGGACCTTACTGAAGAGGAACTACTCAGAATACTCAAGGAACCCAAAAACGCACTGGTAAAACAGTACAGAAAACTGTTCAAATACGAGAATGTCGAGCTCAATTTCGAGGAAGAGGCATTGAGGGCTATAGTTGCAGAGGCCAAAAACCGCAAGTCCGGTGCCCGGGCACTCCGTTCCATTATGGAAGAAGTTATGCTGGACATTATGTTCGAGGTCCCGTATCTCGAGGATATCAAGAGTTGTACAATCACAAAGGATGTAATCACAAAACAGGCAAAACCTATACTGAAATTCGACAAGCAGAAAGAGACGGCCTGATTTCGGGATGAATTACTAGGACAGAAGAATAAGCCTTGAGGGAAATTTCTTGTCTACCCTTACGAGCAGTCTCTTCTCGTTGGAAAAAATGACCGAGCCCTTCATACCACCTCTTGATTTGCGGACATATTTAACCCTTGTATATGCCACCTCCACAGATTCACCGTCGGGTGCGGAACTTCTCGCCGCAGCAAGAAGGGCGGCAGTAAGAATCTGTTTTTCGGAAGGAATCTTATCTCTCTGCACAGGCAAGACTGTATGTGAACCACTGTAACCAATGACATGAAACCACAAATCGCTCCCTCTGGAATACCTGAATGTCAGAATTTCGTTCTCCTCTGCGTCGGACCCGGAATAGATCTTTCCTATTCCTTCTGCAAAATAGACCCTGAAAGGGTATTTCGTCCCGCCTTCTGACTCTCTGAGCGGCTTTATTGCGCTGCTCTTTCCTGAAATATTCAGGTCACAGAGGCTCTCAAGCGAAGAAAGGTCTTCGAGAGACTCTGCTGAATCAATCTTTTTCAGTACCTCTTCCAGTTCTCTCTTTATTTCATTCTCCCTGTTTAAGATAAGCGGCAGAGAATTTTTGTATTTTTTGTAAAGCCTGAAATAATTTTCCATATTCCTGTCAACATCGGCACCCTTTATCAGAGGGACATTCAGTGATTCGAGTCCTGTCTCTGCATAATACTCGCACAGGACGGAATCTGATTTTTTTTCAACAATCCTTCTCTGTTTTAATGCCTCTGCATATTTCAGATATTCATTATATTTCGAAGCCTTTGCCTTGTCGTTCTCTATCTTCTCAAGCACAAAGAGCAGATGTCTCTTCCTGTTATTCAGTCTGCCGAGAATCTTCGCTCTTGCTGTATTTATCCGGTGTTCATTTATCAGTCTTTCATAATAATCAGAGTAAAATTCCGATATATTATTGTCGACGGGGACTGAAATATCATTAACGTATGTCAACTCCCTGTTGTATGGAGGGAGATATCTGCAGGAGACAAATAATGCCCTCTTCTGGGATATATTATCCCTGAGCGAACCCAGAATTGTATCGTTTGCATCAGTCAGAAAAATATTCGAATGCCTGCCCGTAAGTTCTGCATAGATTCTGAATTCACCGTTTGAAATCATCACAACCCGGTCATTGTTGATCTGTGATACTTCGGATATATATGAAGGCACAAGATACTTTCTGAGAAGCATCTGGAAAGAGAACGGGTTTAAGGGATTGGGCGGCCTCTTCTGTGTCAGATATATCCTGTTGAAACCATTTTCAACTGAGATAAGCAGATATTCCGTATTTTTCGGGTGATATATCTCGAGATATATATCCTCACCAAACGGCTGATATACCTCCTGAATCCTTGCTCCCCTGATCCTGTCTGCCAGTTCTTTCAGTACCCGCCTTATATCTTCCGGAGAAAAATTATAGCCCATAAATCAAAAAGGGCAGCCTTATGCTGCCCTTTCAGGAAAAATCCGTAACAAAAAATACTACCAAATTACTTTTTCTTCTTTGCAGTCTTCTTTGCCGGTTTCTTCTTTGTTGTTGTTTTCTTCTTTGCGCATGCCATATTAAACCTCCTTAAATAGAATGTCTGTTATTGTAACTAACATACACTAAATTATATGTCAAGTAAAATATTGCAACATATTTCTTTTTTTGTTCAACAGGTAAAATAAATTTAAATTTTCTAAAAATTTTGCGTAATAATATACGGAAATTCCGTTATGCCATTCTCCTGTCAAATACAGGATTTATACAGCAGGTGCCAGTTAAAGTATATTTCAAAGCGAATACCGGGTGCCAGATATAAATAAAGATTTTTTTGAGGGGATTATGATAACGGTGATTTGATGATATCTGTATTATCTGATCTCTTCAGAGACTACAAAAGTGCCCGACAGTTTATCGTGAAGCGCCTGTCCCCGCTCATCTGCTATTATCCAGATAAAGCCGATAAAAAGTGTGATTATATTGAGGATAAAAAACATATTTCTGAGCAAAACCCTGTAAAAACTGACCCTGTATGAATTTTTCTCCACGAGATGAAGCCCGAGCAACATCTTGCCGATCGTCCTGGAAGAGAGATGATGAAAGAGCATCGAATAAAAAAAGCCAAACAATACATACAACAACAGGAAAGAAAAGACTATATCAGACATAGCAGGAGAACCTGTACCTCCGAATAAGAGATTTGGATTTACCGAAAATGAGACGCCTGCAAACCATATAATCAGTGTACATATAAAAACCAGCACGGAATCTGCTATAAGACTACCAAGACGCTGAAAGAATGTAGCCGCATAAAACTGCCTCGACAATATCTGTCCGCTCTCGACAGGCTGGGTGGGTTTTACTACGTCTTCCTCTGAATCAAAGCGGATATCTGCCTTCTTCTCCTTCTGGCTCTCTTCCTCTTCCAGAAAATCAATTTCGGTCTTTTCTACAAGTGTCTCCTTCTCGGCACTGAGTGAAATATCATCTGTAATAACATGCGAAAAATCCGCCAGAGAATAGGCCTTCTTGCACTTTTTGCATATCTTGACCCCTTGTTCATTGGGGAATCCGCAATAAGGGCAAATATTGTCTGCCATATCTATCCGTTCCTCCGGAAATATTCATACAGGATTATACTACATATTACAAGAGGAATCGTTTCCGCTCTGAGAATATTAGGCCCGAGTGAGAATCCTTTGAATCCGTAATGCCTGAACTTTTCGAGTTCCTTATCGGAGAATCCGCCTTCTGGCCCTGAGAATATATTAAATGGTCTCGAAAAATCGGCCTCCTCCCCTATAACTCTGTTTTCTTCCCGCACATCCAGAAAAAAATTATTACCATAAGGTATATTCCCGAAAATATCTGCAAGACTAACCGGCTCATTAATACTGAGAGGATACAACCTTTTGCACTGTAATGCCGAGCTGCGCGCAATCCTGACATATCTTTCGAGCTTACCTGAGGATATCCTGCCTGCTCTCGAATACTCACAATATACAGGTGTAACAGATGCCGCCCCGATTTCCGAGGCCTTTTCTATGGCATAATCGAATCCGCTCCCCTTAATTACTCCTGTGAAAAGATTAATAATTGGCATTTCACTACTATTGGTCTCAACAGGTATCAGTTCTTTTACGATATACTTCCTGTTCTCAACACAGATTCTCCCGGAATACACCCTTCCGTCTCCTGTCAGAATCTCGATTATATCGCCGGGACCACACCTTAGAACATCAGAGACATAATGGGCGTTGCTGCGGTCAAGCACCGTAAAGCCGGAGCCGGTAATCTCATTGCAGAAAATTCTTATCCTTCTCATATTCTCCTAAACAGAAAACTTCTCCATTCATTGATTATCAGTTCATCTAAAAGATCAAGCCGGCTGAAAAGATTAATGAACTGACTTCTCTCGCAGTCAAGAATACCGGCAAAAAATACCAGACCATTCTTTTTGAGAGACCTCTGTATAATATCCTTATTCGAGGCAATTTCACCAAAGAGCATATTTGCAAAGATAATATCATACTTCTTTCTCACATATCTGATTGACCTGTTGAAGAAATTTATTCCGCTGATATTGTTGAGTTTCATATTCTCTTCGAGGGCGCTTTTGCATTCAGGGTCAAAATCGAATGCATCCACTTCACCCGAGCCCAGCATTCTTGCAAAAACAGAAAGAATGCCCGAACCCGACCCGAAGTCCGCAACCCTTTTTCCGTCTATCTCTCTTTTATGCCTGTAAATCAGCCTCATTATACCCAGAGTGGATTCATGATGACCTGTACCGAATGCCATTGAAGGATTGATAATGATCTTCTTAACACCTCTGCCGTTTCTGACTCTTTTTCTGAAGGGAGGTACTATAACAAATTCATCGCAAATCCTGACCGGTCTGACAGAGAGTTGCCATCTTCTGTTCCAGTCCCTCTTAAAAATCACTTTTGATTTTACGGAGGCAACAGCAGGAAGCGAAGCGAGTTTTCTGATAAATGCCCTTTGAGGGAATTTCTCGGGCGGATAATATACAAGAATCTGATTCCTGTTTACCTCATTTGAAATTCCGGACGGCTGACTTTGGGTCCATATAATACCCTCCAGTTCATCCGTATCCTGCGAAAGAGTATCTATTACTATGACTCTGGACTGAATCTCCCTATTCATACCTGAAAAGCCTCAGTGAACTCTTAGAAAATTCGACATAAAACCCGAAATTGAATGTTATCTCTCCGTTCTTATCAATAAGACCCTTGGGAGGATTCGGGAAAGGCTGTGCCGCCCTGAAGGCATCAAGTGCCACTTTGTCCAGAAACTCCACTCCTGAAGACTGGGAGACATCGACATCTTTCAGGTTGCCGGTCGAATCTATCTTTACCTTGACTATAGTCAGTCTGTCCTTGTTCCCGTATATATTGCCGTAAGGGTCGTACTTTAGTATCACATCAGAAGGATTCCAGTACTGACTTACACTCTTCTTTATCCTGTTGAAGAATGTAGCGTATTTGTACTCCTTTGCATTGAGAAAAGTGGCATCAGATTCTTCGACATCTTTAAGATAGTCACTAAAAGGTCCGCCCGAATATTTGCCCGAGTAGATATCCTGCGGGAAAAGTCCGGCAAGCCTTTTCTTGTGCAGCTCTTCACCCTTTTCCAGCACCGAACCGAACTGAAACTCACTGTCTTTTCCTAAGGTCTCTTCGGAGTGTTCCCTGTTCTTTACTGTCCCGTTATCAGACTCTTCGAGATTTACGCTCTCGCTCTTCAGAATCTTGGGAATCTTGAGTGCGAGTTTCTCCGCGGATTTATTCTCTTCCTTATCCTCGGTTTCTCTCTTTTCGCTTTTCAGAATTATATCCGGTGCCGGCATCTTCTTCTTACTCTCATTAATATTCAGTTTTCTGGCAATACTCTCTCCGGCCTGAGGGGCTGGTGCAGGATTCTTGAACCTGCTGTCGGCAAATCTGCTCTTTGTCTCCTTATCTGTCACAGAATTATGTTCGGCGAGATATCTGTACTTTTCAGGGGCCTTATTACTGTCTGTCTCCCCAAGATATACTATCTGCCCCTCCTCCTTCTTTACCTCCTCTTCCGTTTCATTCTCCTCATCTTCCTTTTTCTGCAATTCGTCCTTTTTCTTCTTTATCTTCTCCTCATCACTCTTTGTCTGAACATCCGTAAACTGATTTGCAACGATTGGACTCAGATATTCAACTTCAATAACCGGCTCTTTATAAACGAGTCCGGTCCTGATATTCTCCACCAGTATCTGTACAAGAAAAAAATGCAGAAGAAGAGCAAATGTCAGCGCAATAAGCAGTCTTTCTGTATAAATACCCTTCCTCATAACTTAAATTCTATTCCCAATAATTGCAAAAATCAATATCAATAATGATTCCCTCTTTCTCTTTCAGGCTGTTACAGACATAAGTTTCTGTCAGAAATTCTCCTGCGACAATACATTTACCCCGGGGAATCAATTAAAAAACATGCCTTATATAAAAGACTTTTACGACCCGCACCTGAAAGATATCTGAATTCCAGTATATTTATATCAGAATTTTATCAGCGAAAATACCTTTTCACCTCTTAATTTCTTTACACCTTTAAGAGGCAGTAATTCAATCAGAAAGTCATACTCGGCAACCTTACCGCCGAGCCTCTTGACAAGTCTTCCCGTCGCCTTTGCAGTCCCGCCTGTTGCAAGGACATCATCGAATATCACTACATTATCACCCTTTCTGATTGCATCTTTGTGTATCTCGAGTGAATCCTTCCCGTATTCAAGGTCATATGTCTCCCTGATTGTCTCAAACGGGAGTTTACCGGGCTTTCTTACGATTGCAAGGCCAATTCCAAGCTTATTTGCTATCGCCCCTCCGAAAATAAATCCCCTCGACTCAATTGCAACAATCTTGTCGATCTTTTTGCCTTTGAGCCTCTTTACAAACTCATTCACAACAGATGAGAAGACACGGTGATTGAGAAGCATCGGCGTAATATCTCTGAACAATATACCCTTTTTAGGAAAATCAGGGATATTTCTCACAAATTCAGAGTAATTCTTCATATTGACCTCCATTCTACATTTTTGTTAATCTGCGCGTATAAGTTGCGGCGAGTTCTGCATAAATATTTTTGAAGTGATTCCATCTGGTTTTGTACTCTTCACTGATACTGCCAACCTCTTTTGCAGGGACACCGGCAAAGATTATTCCCTTTTCGACAACTGATTTGTTCTTTACAACTGCCCCTTCAGCCACAACACCCCACTCCTTCACAACAGCATAATCACTCACGACGGCCCCCATACCGATAACTGCCGAATCCTCGATAGTGCAGTTATGAATAATTGCCCCGTGACCAAGAGTAACCCTGTTACCGACTGTCGTAATCTCACCGGGCCTTGCGTGAATAACAACACCCTCCTCCACCGCTGTCTGCGAGCCGATGATAATTCTCCCGTAATCACCCCTTATAACAGCGTTGGGACCGACATAACATTCATCACCGAGCCTGACGTTGCCTATTACTTCTGCCGATTCAGCGATATAACATCTCTCTCCTATCTCCGGTGTAAAGCTGTCAAATCTGTAAACTGCCATATTAACCTCTTGACGGTATAAATAAATAATCTACACAAATTATGCAAGGAAATAAAATCAGAGAATCAGCCTGTACGAACCCTTCCCGAATGCACACCTTCTTCCCACATTGAAATATGACCCCATAAGAAAGAGATATCTGAAAGGAGAGAGATTACCCTTAAATTCAAGAATATCAGATTTATCCGAAATATTTATTATATCTGAAGCCCTGTCGGAAAGACCCTTTAATTCCGGAGGCAGTTCCTCATCGAGATAAAGGACATACAGGGCTTTAAGACGGTCCCGTACTCTCTTGTAGAGGACCGGGAACAATTCATTTCTTTTCAGGTCCCGATTTGAACGCATCAGGTCAAAATCCGAGTCGAATCCGAACTTCATACTCAATGACGGCAGATCAGATGCCATATCTGCTATTGTCTCCAGACTGATGTTATTGATATGTTCACTCATTTTTACGCCCTCTTTCAGGACGCCTGTTTTCTTCAGGTCAGCGCCTAAGGATTCGAGTTCGCCGATTTCAAATTTCATCTTTTCGTGTCCCAGCCCCATTTCCCCGATTCTTTTAAGTGTCTGAATAATATCGTAGATAAAAATACTGCATCTGCCAAACATCGAAAGAATAAATTCCCCCTGATTTTGTTCGGGAAACCACTTGAAGGCAAAGGGGATTTTGATATCAGGGAGAGATACGACAAGAGCCTTTTCGCCCGGCATTGCAGGTTCAAAGATATACGAGTAGGCACACCTGTCGCTCAGTTTGCACAGCCTGCAGTCAGAATCATTCGTGCGGCAGATATTCCTTCTCATAATCTTCGGGAAAAAACCGCTCATAAGGTCAATAAAGATACTCTTATTCAGCATTAGTTTTTCGTATACAAGTTTCCCTTTTATTATTGCCACCGATTTCATATATTCATTTCTCCATAAGATAGATCATAGCTGTCAGATAAATGCCGAAAATCTTCATAATATCCTTCTCATAAACGCAGCTGCTTTTGGACAGCTCCCCGAAATCAGGACCAAATCCTATCGCATTCGGAAAGAGTTTGGAATAGAGTCCGTCTGCAGTAACACATTTATCGCTACCGCCTGTCACGTTGTTGTATGCCTTCCTGATTCTCTTTGCCACCTCGGAGTTGGAATCGAGTACCAGAGGATTATATGCATTTACATAGACCTCGATATCTGAAGACTCCTTACTGTTGAAGACCTCAACACTGGTTTTGACCTTCTCAACCAGCACAGAAGATTCGATACCATAAGGAAACCTAATATAAATATCTGCCGAGCATGAATTGCCGTTTACCCTCACTTTTTTCAGAACAACCTCTGTATTTTTCAAAAGATTATGATGGCGGTTTATACCAAGGATCTTGCCGGATGAATTCAGTGCAATATTTCTTCTCAGATATTCGAAGATTTTAATATGTTCCGGGAAAAAATCACGGTTTTCGGAAAGAAACAGAACTGCGTAATCCAGTGCATTGTGCTTATCACCGCGCTGTGTCTGAGGAACAGTAAATTTAATACAGTTGTCCTCGTCGAATCTGATATCTGCCTTGTTGTACTTTACAAGAAATTTCGAAATTTTATCCCTTATGACCTCTTTTTCGACCTTCTCATTATCAAGACAGATATATGAATTCGAAGGCACCAGATATTCATCTCCGTCTGTAAGGACCTTCTTTACCAGCGGTTTTTTATCCTTTTCACCGAAATTCTGAACTACCCTTATCATCGCATAACCGTATTCGGCACAGGCCAGCGGAAAAACCGAATCCAGAACCAGATTCACCGGCGCAAGTTCATATGAATTGAAGAGGATATCTACGTTGGTCTGAAGAGAGAGGGAAAGGTCGATATAGAAAATCACCCTGTTTGCCGGTCTGAGCCCTATGGAATTCAATATACCTGCCGAGAATATTGCGAGTTCTACTGCAGTCTTGGAGGTTATAACCGGTACCGTCGGAATAATACCATCCTTACACAGAGGCTCGTCATATCTGAGGTAATTATCGGATGTTTTTATCTTCCCTGCAAATCCCAGCGGGGGCTGTTCACCGTTCGAATAAACTACGAGATATCTGTTCTGGAGATTCATTACCGAAAGATGGAATTCATCGGCAAGTTTTTCGATGTGCTTTATGTATTTTGCCGTATTTTCAGACTTTTTCTCATCCGGGAGATTCTCCCTCGTTTCAATCTTAAGTACCTCGGAAAGTGATTCAATTATTTTCTTCTGATAATATGTATTGACGTAATCCCTTACAATCTGGGCATACTCCTCGGGAGTAAGACCCGCATATTTATATCCCTTCGAGGGATTTGAGATATAGTTCCAGACCTTCTTACTGAGACCCTCCGGCAGCTTCTTCTCCTGAAATTTCTGTGCCAGATAATTATAGAACGGATTTTCCGTATCAGACTGTTTCTGGGCATACAGGGAACCGGCGAAGACGAAGAAAACAAAGATAACGGTTACCGTATATCCTGCAAGATTCTGTTTTGAAAGAGCATTGTACATATCTTAAAACGACCCTCAGAAAGCCAGAGCACATCTATAATATACAATTTCCAAAAGGCAAGATAATTTCTTTGTAAATCTGGAAATACCCCAAAATTTTTCATAACTCATTTGTAAATTAGAAATATATATTATTTAATCTTCTCAGAGACTTCCTGTAATCTGTTTAGTCTGTTCTGGTATCTCTTTAT
>Ga0067045_1028311_pt1 | contig 36553 bp, 18 predicted proteins | sample TerdegcTABiofilm_FD_59184 | JGI IMG/M metagenome (GOLD analysis project Ga0067045, IMG submission 59184) | Combined Assembly of (Gp0054472, Gp0054536) Wastewater bioreactor microbial communities from Singapore -Terephthalate degrading...
CCGAGTACGCCGGATACGACGCGATGGCGGCGGGCGAGCCGGTGGGGCATGATCCGCTGGCAGAAGGGCGGCCGACCGGCGACCACGATTGGATCGACGGAGGAGGGCGGCGGGTCCTGCAGGGTCTCATGCTCCGGGCCGGCGCGCGTCCTGGCACGGCCCGCACCCCCGCCGAGCTGCACCTGCTGTCGCCATCGACCTATCGCGAGGCTGTCCAGCCCCCGGAGCTGCACCTGACCTACCCACCAGCAGGGGCAGCCTTTCCCCCGAATCTGTGCGCCCCGACCATCGAATGGGCCGATGGCCGGAACGATATCTGGCAGGTGACCCTGACGCTGGGCGACGGCGAGCGCGCCTGGCAGGCGGTGACGCGCACCACCTCCTGGACGGTGCCGGACGAGGTCTGGCGCGACCTGGTCCGTGCGCCCGCGGGCACCCCGGTCTGGGTCGAGGTGCACGGGGGGCGCCGGCTCGAGCTGAGATCGGCCAAGCCGCTGGTGCAGTCCACCCCACGCCGCGCGTTCCGGATCTCTGCCTGGCCCGCGGACGCGGTGATCGTGTACCGGATGGTGGTCCCGCCCTTCAACACGCGCAAGACGCCCGATACGTTCTACCGGCGCATCGACAGCCGCCAAGAGCGTCCCTTTCTGCTCGCGCGGAACCAGTACTGCTTCAACTGCCACGCGTTCTCCTCCAAGACTGGAGTCGACGGCAAGCTCGGCGTGCAGGCGCGGTACATGGCCCCCGGGCAGTCTCTGCCGGTGTACGTGGGCGTGTTCGATCTGGCGGCGCGCCGTGGCTGGAAGGTCAAGCTCCCGTTCGACATCCAGATGTCCACCTATATGTCGTGGTCGGTGGATGGTCGGTACCTGGCGCTGTCCGCCAACCAGCAGTTGGTCACCTTCCAGCCGACCGTGTACGAGACGCAGTACGCGACCGAGCCGACCTCCGACGTGGCGATCTACGACACGCAGACGAACACCGTTAGCCTCCTTCCCGGCGCCGCGGATCCGCAGTTGCTCGAGCTGCTGCCTCGGTTCACCCCGGACGGCACCCGGGTTGTGTTCGCTGCCGCTCCAGTGGGCTTGCATCCCGCCCGGACCCAGTACGGGCTCTATGTGGTGCCGTACAACGGGGGACGGGGTGGTTCGCCGCGCCCCATCCCGGGCGCTGCTGCCAACGGTCGCAGCAACTATTACCCCCGGTTCTCGCCCGACGGGCGCTGGATGACCTTCTGCCAGGCGGACGCCGACATCCTGATCAAGTCCTCCAGCGACATCTGGATCGTCCCGGCCGATTTCTCCGCCCTGCCGCGTCGGCTCGAGTGCAACGTGGAGCACGCCGCTGATTCGTGGCATAGCTGGTCTTCGAACAGCCACTGGTTGGTGTTCGCCAGCAAACGCGACGACGGCATCTATGCTCGCCTGTACTTGACCGAGATCGATGTCGACGGGCACGCGTCGCCGCCGGTGCGCCTGCCCCTGGATAGCGAACCTCTGGCGAGCTTCAACATCCCCGAGTTCCTCGCCGCGGAACCCAATCTCACCGAACGCGAGCTTTTCGCTGCGGTGCGCGTGGAAGCCGTGCCGCACCAGGTAGCCGCAGGGGAGGTGGCGCCATGAGTCGGCGGCTGCGGGCACACGAGGGAGTGGTGCGTGCGCTGGTGTTCGCCATCGCGGGCCTCGGCAGCTTCGGGGTCTGCCTGGGACCGAGCGCGTTCGTCGGCGTGGCCGGCAGCATCCTCCGCCAACCGCTGCTCGCCGGTCTCCGGCACGTGGGCACCATCCTGTCACCCGATTTCATGATGTTCACCGAGGGCCAACTGCGGCCCGTGTCCTACGTCGTGCTGGCCGTGGTCCGGCAGTTTGTCGGCCCGGACCAGGCCCTCGTCTGGCATCTGTGGCTGCTGGCCTGGCACGTGCTCAACGCGGTCCTGCTGGCCTCCCTGGTGCGGCGGCTGGGGGGCAGCGAACTGGGTGCCCTGGCAGGAGGTCTGCTGCTCCTCTTGCACCCGGTCAGCGCGGTGGTGATACAGCAGCCCGAGCTGTTCCACCTGCTGCTCGGACTCACCGCGTTCCTGGGGAGTACTCGGCTGTACGTGCATCGGGACCCGGCGCGGCCCGGCAGCTTGAGCCATGTCCTGGCCGTGGCCGTGTTCGCCGTGGGCCTGTTCGTGTCCAAGGTGCTGTTCGTGCTGCCGTTCGTGCTGCTGCTGTTCGAGGCGCTGTACCGCCGCGAAGGCTGGCGCATCATCCTGGCGCGGGTGGGGCCGTTCGTGCTGGTGGCCGTGTTGGCGGCGCCGCTGTTCGTCTTCGTGGCTCCCCATCCGCTCCACTACACGTACATGGATTTCGGCACCGGGGCCGCCGTGTTCAGCTTCATGTCGGCCCTCGGCGCCGTGCTGGACTACGCGCCCGGACTGCTGGTGGGCCGCGGCATCCCTGCCGTGCTCCACGAGACCGTGCCGCGGATCTTCAGCCCGTTCGATTGGCGCTTCTTGTTGGGGACAGCCGGATGCCTGGCTGTCGCGGCGATCTCCTGCTGGTTGCTGCTGAGACGTCGCTGGTGGGGCGTGGGAGGTCTGGTACTGCTGCTGCCTCTGCTCCCCTTCTCCACCACTCTGTGGAATGTGGTGGACGATTACGTGGCCTGGAAGTACCTGTACGTGCCGACCGCGGGTCTGGGGCTGCTCCTCGGGGGAGTGCTGTCGAGCTTGCCGCTGGGCCGCAGCCGCCGCAGTCGGGTGGTCGCGGCCGCTCTGTGGGCTGGAATCCTCTTTCTCGGGTACCAGCAGGTACGCCTGAACGTCCGGAGTCGGTCGGCGGTGTCGTTCTGGGAGTACGCGCTGGCGCTGGCGCCAGGCAGCGACACGGCCGCCGTGGCTCTGGGGCGGGCCTATCTGGCGCGCGGCGAGTTGGAGCGGGCTCGAGCGGTGCTGTACTCGCCAACCATCCAGCAGCAATCGGCCGCCTCCGCGGCGATGTGCGAGTACTTCGCGCGCACCCACGACCTCCTCCCCGCCGCCGTCCATCTGCGGATGGCGCTCTACCGCGGTGTCGGGCTCCAGTTCGGTCACTCGGAGCCACTGGTGGCGGCGCTGATGCAGGAGGCGCAGGCGTACGACCACGCGGAGGCGGCGCTGGGCAAGGTGCTCACGGCCAATCCGTACGATCTGGACGCCATGGAACGGCTGGCGACCATCTGGTGCCTGAAGGGCTATGTGCGCGCGGCCACGCGAATCCTCCAGCGGGTTCGGGAGCTGGACCCGCACGCGCCCCAGGTCCAGCGCATCCAGGCCGTGTTGGCCGAGCGGCACGCGCAGCCCACGGTGGCCCCGCGCGTCCAACCGCCCTCGCCGAGCTGGCTGCGGTACGCCACGCAGGGCGTGTACGACGGGATCATCCAGCAGCAGATCGTGGCCGCTGCAGACGCGCAGCGCCAAGATCCCGTGCTGCAGCTGGAAGCGGGGGGCTGTCTGGTCCGCCAGGGGCAGCACGCGGCCGCGCTGGCACGCTTCCGGCAGGTCTGCGAGGCGTTGCCGGCGTGGCCTCTGGCGTGGGCCATGCGCTGTTGGGCGGCCACCGAACTGGGGGCCTACGAGGAGGCGCGGGCCGCGGGTTCGCAGGCGCTGCGGCTAGACAGCCAGAACGCCATGGTGCACAATACCCTGGGCATCCTGTACGGGCGTTTGGCCGCGCAGCTGGGTGCCGATCCGCAGTACCGCACTCGGGCCACAGAGCACTTCCAGCGGGCACTGCAGATCAATCCGCAGCATGTATCGGCCCGGCTGAACCTGGCCCGCGAGCTGCGCATCCGCGGCGAGGTGGACGAGGCCATCCGCATGTACCGGGGAGTGCTGCAGCTCCAGCCCGACTTGGCCGAGGGGTACTTCGCCTTGGCGAACTTGCTGGCCGACAAAGGGCGGTACGAGGAAGCCCTGCTGAACTACCGCGAGGCGATCGAGTACCGGCACGACTACGCCGAGGCGTACCACAACCTGGGTTCGACCTTGGCCCAACTGGGCCGGTACGACGATGCCATGGACAGCTTCGTGCGTGCCCTGCAGGTGCAGCCCAGCTTGAGCCAGGCGCGCGATGCGTTGGCGATGATGCTGTTGGGGCGCGGGGCGTTCCGCCAGGCCATCGCGCTGCTGCAGGATGGTCTGCGCCAGACGCCGGGGCACGCGCGCGGGGCGCTGCTGCTGGCTTCGGTGTTGGCCACGTGCCCGGAGCGCGATCTGCGGAACCCGCGCGCTGCCCTGATCATCGCCGAACAGATCAGCAGCGCGTTGGGGCACCAGAACGCGGAGGCGCTGCTGGTCCTGGGCGACGCGCTGCTGGCCAACGGCCGCGGTGCAGAAGCGCTCCAGCAGGTCAGGCGGGCGGCGCAGATCGCCGCCAGTGCCGGCCAGGCGGAGACGCTCGCGAAGGCGCGCCGGCGGGAGGCACAGTACCTGCAGCAGTCGGGTGGCGGCCGGAGTCAGCCGTGACCAGGGTCTGGAACTGGGCCGGAGAAGGTCCCATTGGTTGCTGACGAGCCGCGCGCGGCGCGTCTATGGGTCCTGCGCGGGCTTTCCGTGCTGGTGGGCTTGGCGGCAGTGGGAGGCTGCGAGCTGGCGCTGCGGTGTGTGCCGGCGCTGCGGCCGACGCCGCTGGTGACCACCCTGGCCGAGCAGCAGGACCGCGTTCTCAAGAGCATCGACCCGCTGTACGCGCGCCGCTTCTTCACCCAGCGGTATCGCGGCGCGCTGATCGCCAGCGGCCGGATGGCGGCCACGCCGTTCGTGGAGGACAAGCGGGACGGAGCCGGCCGTCCTCGGCGGGTGGTGTTCGTGGGCGCGTCCACGGTCCAGGGCTACCCTCACCCTCGTCGACTGGCTGCCGCGTCGTTCTTGGAGGCCATGCTCAAGGATGCCTGCCCGGGGCAGCAGGTGCAGGTCTTCAACCTCGGCATCACGTCGATCGGCAGCTACGCGGTCGCCCGCGTTCTGGAGGACGCGCTAAAGCTTCGGCCCGACTTGGCCGTGGTGTACACGGGTCACAACGAGTTCTACGGGCTGTATGGCGCTGGCAGCGGCACGGCCCCGTGGGTACAGGCGCTGCGCTACCGCCTCGGGCTGCTGCGGCTGGGCGTGCTGGCCGAACGGATCGCTGCCAAGATCCAGGGTGATTCGGTGCTGTCGCAGAGCCTGCTGGAGACCATGGCGACCCGCGGTCTGGTGCCGCTGGGGGACGCGCGCCGGGCGTCTGCCGCAGCGGGCCTGGCCCGGAATCTGGCCAGCATGGCCCAGACCTGCAGGCGGCGCGGTGTGCCGCTGGTCGTGTGCACGCTGGCGGCCAACGACAGCGGCTTCGCGCCGGCGGCCACCGTGCCGTGCGCGGATGCCGAGCGAGCAGCCAAGCGGGAGGCACTGTTCGCGCGGGTGACGGCTGGCCTCGACAGCGCGGCAGCCCGAATGGTATCGGCCGATGTCGAGGCGCTGCTGTTGGACGCACCTCAGGATGCCTTGCTGCACTATGTGGCGGGTTGTGCGGCCGCGGGCACGGGACAGCGGGCCCGCGCTCGGCTGGAGTTCAAACGGGCGCGGGACCTGGATCTGATGCCCTGGCGCGCCCCAGAGGCGCACAATGACGCGATCCGCCGGATTGCGGCCTCGTGTCCGGGTGTGGTGCTGGCGGATGTGGCGGCTGCCTTCGACGCGGATGCTGGCGGCAACGGCGTCGGCTGGGCGTTGATGGCTGACCATGTGCATCCCTCCGTCCATGGCCAGGCATTGCTGGCACGATGCCTCCTGGAGGCTGCGGTGACGGCCCTGCCCGCTTGGGACTGGGACTTGGAGCGCGTTCACGACGAGGCCCACTACCGACAGTTGCTGGGCGATCTGCGCGTAGAAAGCGTGGGGTTGGAGCAAGCCATGGCGGAGCTCATGGGCTCTCCGCCCATGGACCAGTACAACCGCCACAACGCCGCGCGCCTGCGCCGCCAGGCCCACGCGGGATGGGCGGCCTTGACGCCAGCCGAGCAACGTGGAGCCCGGCGCTGGCAGCAGCACCGCGAACTGGGGCCGCTGGCACTGGCCGTAGCCGACGAGCTGTTCCAGGCCGGCGACCTCGAGCGGGCCCGGCAGCACTACAGCGCGGCCCGCCTGGAGGCGCCGTACACGCCGCGCGGCGACTTGCTGGCAGCGGTCCATTGGGGCTGGTCTGTCCGCCTGAGCAGCGGCACCCTGACGCCGGCGGAACGAGACACGCTGGAGGCGGCGCTCGAACGCGCCGCGTTCGTGGCGCTGGCGCCCGGGATGGATGGCGACTACGTGGCGATGGTCCGCGGCGTGCTGCTGCACCTGCTCGCACGACACGCGGAGGCGCTGCCGGAACTGGAGCGGGCATTTGCCTCGGCAGAGCTGCGCCGGCAGTTTGTGTATTCGTTCTTCCCCGCGTTGGCCGCGGAACTGGTGGCTGCCGGCCGCCTGGAGGAGGCGCGGGCGCGGGCCGGCCTGGCAGTCGCAGCCGCCGGTGGCAATCCGTATTTTGCCGAGCTGGTGGAGACGCTGGCGGCGGGCGGCCGAATTGGTCCTCCCCGCTGAGCCTGGGTCTGGCTTGGCCATACAGGACGAGCACATGCAGGCAAGACACAGGGCGCTGGTCTTTGCGGTTTTCTTCCTGTCCGGCATCTGCGGGCTGGTGTACCAGATCACTTGGCTGCGGATGTTCCGGCTGGTGATGGGCAACACGGTCCACACTTCGGCGACTGTGTTGACGGTCTTCATGGCGGGGCTGGCGCTGGGCAGTTTCCTGGGAGGCCGCCTGGTCAGCCGGGTGCGCCGCCCGCTGCGAGCGTACGCCGCGCTGGAGGCGGCTGTGGGCATCAGCGGTCTGCTTCTGCCGGTCGCTTTCGCGGTAGTGGAGCCGGTGTACGCGGGCGCCTATCGCCTGCTCGGGCACTCGCCCGCGTTGCTGGCTCTGGCGCGCTTCCTGATCTCCGGACTGCTGCTCATCCTGCCGACGACGTTGATGGGCGCCACGCTGCCGCTGTTGAGCCGGTTCGTGGCCGATCGGGAGGATCACCTCGGGCGGGATGTCGGCGCGCTGTACGCCGTCAACACGCTCGGCGCAGCCGTGGGGGCTGGGGTCACGGGTTTCTGGCTGATCCCCGCGTTGGGCGTGCGCCAGACGATCGTGGTGGCTGCGGCAGGCAACCTCTTCGTCGGCGCGGTGTCGCTGTGGCTGTCGACGCAGCGGGAGAGAGCGGCAGCCGCGCAGCCAGCGGCGGCCGGGGCACGAGCACCGGCACTCCGGCCGCGCACGACCGGGGAGCGTCTGCTGCTGGTGGGCCTGGCGGGGGTCGGGGCGGCCTCGATGGTATACGAGGTCGCCTGGACGCGGGTCTTGTCCATGCAGATCGGCTCGTCGGTGTACGCCTTCACGCTGATGGTGGTGGCCTTCATCACCGGGCTGGGTCTCGGGAGCCTGGCGGCCGCCGGTTGGGTGGATCGTCGGCGCGACCTGCGCCTGAGCTTGGGATGGCTGGAACTGGTGGTCGGCGGCGCGGCGCTGATGGTGGCGCCGCTGTTCAGCGCCATGCCGGAGTACGTGGTGCAACTGGTCACGCGGTACGCCTCGTCGTTCGCCCTGCTCCATGTTCTGGAGTTCGCCTCGATCCTCGGCTTGATGCTCGTCCCGACCCTGGCGATGGGTGCCGTGTTCCCGGTGGCCGCGCGGCTGTACACGCGGGATCTGGCCGGCGTCGGACGCTCGGTTGGCGAGGTGTACGCCGCGAACACCGTGGGCTCGGTGATCGGATCGTTCGCTGGGGGGTTCCTGCTGGTACCGTGGCTCGGGGTGCAGCGGGCCATCGTGGTGGCCGTGGGGTTGAACCTGGTCATCGGCATCTGCTTTCTGCTGAGCAGCGAGTGGCGTTCGCGGCGCGTCCGGGTAGGGGTGGCGACAGCAGTGGTGACGCTGGTCGTGGCGGCGGGCGCGGCGCTGCCACGTTGGGATGTGATGGTCATGAACAGCGCCCCCTACCTGTACGCGTACCGGTACAAGAACGCCGCCGAGAGCGAGGGAACTCCGCTGACGAACGTGATGACCCGGAACCGCCGCTTGCTGTACGCCGAGGAAGGCCTGACGGCCACGGTGACAGTGGTGGAGACTGGCGGAGAGCTGTTTCTCAAGGTCAACGGCAAGACCGACGCCTCGTCTCAGGACGACCTGCGTTCGCAGTCGCTGCTCGCGCACCTGCCTCTGCTCCTGCACGCGCACCCCGATACGGCCTTGCTGGTGGGGCTGGGGAGCGGCATCAGCCTCGGTAGTCTGCTGCGCCACCCGGTGGCGTACGTCGAGTGCGTGGAGATCTCGCCGGAAGTGGTCGCCGCGGCTCGCTACTTCAGCGGCGTGAACAACAACGCGCTGGAAGACCCGCGGGTCCGGCTCATCGTCACGGACGGGCGGAACCATGTCGCCCTGAGCCCGCGGCGCTATGACGCGATCATCTCGCAGCCCTCGAACCTGTGGATCGCGGGCATGGCGGATCTGTTCACCGTGGAGTACTTCACGGCGTGCCGCGAGCACCTGGCTCCGGGTGGCTTGATGTGCACCTGGCTGCAAGCGTACTCGATCGGGACCCAGGACTTCCGCACCGTGGTCCGCACGTTCTGCGCGGTGTTTCCCCATGTCAGTCTGTGGGAGTCGGTGCCAGGCGGCGACTACTTCCTGATCGGCACGGCGGAGCCGCAGGAGCTGCAGGTGGCCGCTCTGCGCGCACGGTTCGCGGCCCGCGAGCTGGCAACCGAGTTCCGCCGGATCGGGGTCTTCACTCCGGAGAACGTGCTCTGTTCGTACGCGATGGGAGACCGGCAGCTCCGCTCGTTCGCGGCTTCGTGTGCGGTGAACACGGACGACAATGCCATCGTCGAGTTCGCGGCACCCACGGGTCTGTACCGAGGGCTCCTGGGCGGCGAGGGGGTCTTCGGCCTGACTGCGCTCGACGCGGACCGGCAGACGGATCTGAGCTTCTTAGCCGAAGCGCCCGACTCGCTCCTGGTGGCGGCCTGGGACGCTCGGCAGGCATCCCTGGCCGGCATCCGTGCCATGACGGCCGGCGACCTGTCAGCCGCACTGACGCACCTGAACCGGGCCTACAAGCTCCATCCGGAGGACATGGAGCTGCGCCGCGTTTTTCCGCAGCTCGGGTTCCGCACGGCTGATGCCCTGGAGCAGCGCGGCGAGTACCAGCGCGCCTACGAGGTGCTCGAAACCGTCCTCCAGGTGGTTCCGGACAATGCCATGGCTGCCTATCGAATCGGGCGCACGTTTGAGCATTTCAAGCGGGGCCCGGAAGCCATCGAGTACTACGAGCGCGCCATGCGGTTGGCTCCCCGCTTCCTGGCGGTGTACCCGGCCCTGGCCGAGCAATACGCCAACAGCATGCGGCTGGAGAAGGCGGAGGAAACGTACCGTGCAGGGCTGGCGCTGGCGCCGACGGATGCGGAGTTGCTGGCCGGGCTCGGCAGGTTCTATCTGCGGCTGGGACGATGGGAAGAGGCGATCGCCGTGTACCAGCAGGCGCACCGTCTTCTCCCGCGGGACTCGCAGATATGCAACAACCTTGGCGTGGCGTTCCTGCAGCGGGGCCGACCGGCCGTTGCCCGTGACTGGTTCGAGCGCGCCGTTGCCATCAGCCCGAAGTATGCCCGCGCGTACGCCAATCTCGGCGAGGCGCACAAGGCTCTGGGGAACACCGGGGCGGCGCGTCGGGCCTGGCAGCGGGCGCTGCAGGTGGACCCGCAGGAGCCGCGGGCGCTGCGGGCGCTGCGGGCGCTGGACGGGGGAGAGTAGGTTCGCGGGCGTGGCGGCCGGCGGGAGGGGCGGCGGTCGATTGTCTCGAGGAGCATGCAGGGGCGAGGATGTCGCGGGTCGGTTTGGAGGGGGTTGCCGTGCATGCGCCCGTAATTGCATTTGATCAAGCCGAGTTTCTGCAGTAGAATTGAGGTCGTGTCGGCGCGTGGGGCTGCCTGGCGCGATGGCCCTCGGAGGGATGGGGTCCTCATGTTCGAGCACAGATGAGGTTAGCAATGGCGAGCGTGGACTGTCTGCGGAGAGATCTGGAGGTGCCCCGCCGGTACGGGCGGCGGGTATGGGCTGTGCTCCCGTGGGCCGCCCTGCTGGCGGCGATCCTGGTGGCTCCCGCGGCCGCGCGCACGTGGCGCGTGGGCGATCGCGGCCAGCCGTGGATGCTCCAGCCGGTCAGCTTCCGCATGGACCGAGGCTGGCTGTTCAAGCCCGAATACTTCTTGGGGGGGAGCTGGGCCTGCGAGATCGCAGTCGATGACGACGGCGACGGGCTGATCGACGAGGATGGCGTCGACCTGCGCGACAACGACCAAGACATGATGTGGAACGAAGACCCGCCCGACGGCCTGGACAACGACGGCGACGGGTTGGTCGACGAGGATGGTCCGGAGCTGCAGATCGACAACGATGGTGACGGTTTCATCAACGAGGATGGCCTCATCACGGGCGGCTTGATCTTCGACAAAGACCTGCGGAACGTCGTTGCCGGAGTCCCCTTCTATCGGTACCGGACCCAGGCAGAGGCAGAAGCCAATGCCCAGGGGTACGGTACGGGGTACGGCTGGGGCGACGACGATCACGATGCGCGCTTCAACGAAGACAAGCTGGACGGCCTGGACAACGATGGCGACGGGTTGATCGACGAGGACGGGACCCAACCGGAGTATGCCCTGCCGGCGTCGTGGGACCGCTGGGTGTTTGGGTACAATGCCCTATCGCTGACGGCGGCCGAGCGGCAGGCGCTCCTGTGGAAGCTGCAGCCGCAAGGCACGCGGTACATGGCCGTCCGCCTCGCCGGCGCTGACACGATTCCAGTGGTGATCGCGGGCGACACGCTCTTCGCCAACCGGACCCGGCGTACGTTCACTCCGGCTGATTACGTGCGGCCGGCGCGGATGGACAGCTCCCGTTCCTTGTTCCACTGGGTGCACGACCAGTACCACGCCGGGCAGTTCGTGCAGAGTCCCTTCGATGCGCAGAGCTACGGGGCGCAGCAGCCCGTGATCTACGAGACCACTTCAGGATACGGGCAGATCATCGATGGCAACATGTACACGGCCCGCATCCAGGACCAGGCGAATGCAGCGGCCGGTTTCCGCGGCGAGTTCCGCGGCAAGTACCTGGTGAACCGAATCCGCTTTCGCCCGCGGCCGGGCTTCGATGACCGGACGCTGCACAGCTTCTTCGTGTACTATGCCGACGACGAGCCATCCAACTACGTCGAGGCGTACTCCGACGGCGAGTACGTCAAGCGCATGGCGGTGAGCGCCTGGCTGTTCACCCCGGCGGTCAAGGAGTGGTATACCCCAGCGATCAAGGACCTCCGCCTCGACGGCGGCCGGTTCGGTCCGCCCCGAGAGAGCAGGATCATCGACATCCGGGGTCAGATGCCGTCGGGTGTCGCCTGGGAGTTTGCCGAAGTCGAGGTCTTCGCGACGGGGTACGCGATGGATGCGTACTACACGACGGAGATCATCGACGTAGGTACGCCTACTCCCCAGTACCGTCGCTATTTCGATCCGGCGGACCGCACCACCCGGGCCTTGCTCGAGAAAATCACCACCCAGGACGTGAACAAGAATGGGAAGATCGAGACCAGCGAGACCAGCAGGGCCATCCTCAATCAGCAGTTCGATCTGGACGCGGCCGGAACGCCCGTGACCTGGGGGCGCGTGCGTTGGTCGGGCAAGCGGGAAGGCAAGGGAGGGGATGTGCAGATCCGCATGCGCGCCGGAACCAGCGCCGAGCCGCACGTATACCTCCGGCGTCTCGGCAAGGGGGTGTACTCGCAGTACATGGAGACGCCCATCATCCTGGACTGGCCGCGGCGGGGCGAGACCGTCGACGCTTTCATGTATGCGACCATGTCGGGCACGGAGCGCGCCGCAGGATATGCGCTGCCTTACAACACGCTCTCGGACGCTGACGGCGCTCCGGGCGGCTGGAGCTTCTGGTCGGTTCCCTTCAATTTCGAGGATGGGCTGGTGGACGCGAACGGCAACGGCGGGGTGATCATGCCGCTGCCACCGCTGACCCGGTACGTCCAGTTCCGGGTCGATTTCATCGTGCCGCTGGATGCTTCGAGCGGCATCTCGCTGGACTGGCTGGAATTCGACTATTTCGATCCGTACGTGCGCGGCGGCCTGTTGGCGGAGATCTTCCCTGACAGCCTGACGGCAGCAGGGGAACAGGTACCAGTGGTGGTCGGGGATCCTTTCCCCTACAAGTACGTGATCAAGCCCTCTTTCCAGTCCCGCCAGGATCCTGGGTTCGACCGCATCGACCTGCTGGTGCCGACGGTCGGCGCCCAGCTCGAGGCGCTTCTGGTGGACGATCTGCCGTGGACGCGGTACGAACCGCCGGTGCCCAGCGGTCTATCGGGGGCCGCTGCCGCTGCCTATCGCGACAGCCTGGCCCACAGCAAGGAGTGGCTGAAGCAGGTGGTGCTCACGCAGCCACGGACGTACGCTGTGGCTACGTACCAGGATTCCAGCCACAAGAGCGCGGTTCTCAGCATCAAGACGCCGAAGATGGGGTACGATCAGTTCCCGGCGGGGCAGGGACGAGAGATCGAGCTGCGCCTCCGGACCCCGGTGTATTCGCTGCTGACGGACTTCAGCGGCTGGGTCAGGGACGATGCGCAGCCTGAGGCTGTCATCCAGGCGATCACGCCCGGCAACGCCTCCGACGTGCTGCCTTTCGACCAGACTACCGTGACGGCACAGGGAACCGCCAAGGCCGTGGAAGTCGCGCGCGCGCAGCCGAACCCGTTCTCGCCGAATGGGGATGGCATCAATGATGAAATCGAGTTCGGGGTTCGGCTGTACCTCTTGACGGAGCCGGTCGACGTCCGGGTCGACATCTACGACCTAGCAGGGCGGCGCGTGCGGCGGTTGGGGCCGATGCCGTTCGGGGCCGGCAGCACTGCCTTGCGCTGGGACGGCCGCGACGAGAACGGGAACCTAGTGGCGCCGGGTGTGTACGTGTACCAGTTGAGCGCCGACAGCGACAGGGAAGAAAGCAAGGTGCACACGGGAACCATCGGCGTGGCCTATTGAGAGCCGCAGCACCGAGACCGCGCAGGCTTGTGGCTGTGTGGGGACAAGCCATGCCCGTGGCGGGACGCGGCTCGTAGCTGGCGACGGACTACGCTGGGATCGAGAGCAGGGTTGGGCACCGCGGGCGTCGGGGTGACCTGTCGATATGGGCGGCAGGGGCTCGGCGCCCGTGGCTTTTTCGGGGAGCGGTCGCAGCCGAATGGTCGCGCTGCGGTGGTCGACGGCCGGACAGGGCTTGGCCGCAGGTATCACCGCGCGGACGCGCGCGTGTTCGCACTGGCGGCACGGGCCTGGGCCAGCGCTGCCTGAAACCCGGTGGCCCCTGGCTGGATGGCCACGGCCCGAGCCAGCAACTGCACGGCACGCTCGGACCGGCCAGCCGCCAGCTCGACCAGCCCCAGATTGCCAAGGGCGTAGGGGTCATCGGGGGCCAACGAGAGGGCGCGCTCGAGGTACTCGCGCGCCTTCGCCGTCTGGTCGGTCGAGAGCGCCACTGCTCCTGCGGCGATCCAGGCCTGAGGCCGCTGCGGTGCGAGCCGGCAGGCCTGCTCGAAGACCTGCAGCGCCGCGGCCGGACGCCCGACTCCGTTCAGCGCGCGACCCAGATCGTACAGCGTCCAGTAGTCTGCCGGCGCACTCCGTCGCACCAGCTCCATGTGGGGCAGAGCGTCGGCGAAGCGTTGCTGGCGCAGGAGGAGTTCTGCGTACTGATGGTGGGTGGCGCCCCGTCCAGGATCCAGTTCCAGAGAACGCAGGAATTCGGCTTCGGCCTGCTCGAGTCGGCCTGTGGTCATCAGCAGTTGCCCGAGCAGGGCATGCGTGTCCGCGCGGGGCGGGTGCCAGCGCAGCGCCTGGCGGGCGGCCGCTTCTGCTTGGCGGTACTCGCCTTGTTCGAAGTATGCGACCGCGAGATTGTGCCAGGCCGAGGAGTACTCGGGTTCCAGGGCCAGCGCCTGCTGCAGGTGCGCCACAGCCGGGCCGTATTCCTGCTTGCGGAGGTGCGCCTCGCCGAGATCATGGTGGAGCTGTGCATCTCGTTCCGGGACCGAAGCGCGCTCCTGGTTCAGCAGCAGCACCAGTAGGGCCACGCCAGCCGCAGTGCCCAGGGCCCGCCGGTACGCGCCTGCGTGCACCGCGCCGGCCAAATCGAGCACCGTGCAGGCGGCAAACGGCAGCAGCGCCGGTACGACGGGCAGGCGATAGCGGGCCGTGACGAAGAAGAGCAGCACGGACGCTGTGTGGCTGAACGCGTACAAGCGCAGCAGCGCTGCGGCCGAGTTGCGGGTCGTGCGGGTCGACACGAGGCCCACCAAGGCCAACGGCGCGAGCAGGCCGAAGGGGAAGGCGATGCCGCGATCCCAGAGGAGGAACCGCAGCAGGCGCGAGTACTGCCGGGCATAGTAGATGTCCTGGTTGCGCTTGATCTCCGCGCCGTTCAAGAACAGCCACAGCTTCTTGCCGAGCAGGCCGGCGTAGCCCAATGGATCACTCACGATGAAGGCTGCGGCCTTGCGGACGAAGTAGCGAGATCGGGCGGACGGCTTGGCGATGCCTGCCAGCGCGGGCTCGGCCACCAGGTTTTCCCAGTGCTGTCCGGGGTGGATGGCCACCGTGCTGTCGTACCGGGCGTTGTTCCCGATGTAGAAGTTGATCCCTCCGTTGTGCGAGATCAGCACCAGATCCCGGCCCACGACCAGGTTCCGGACGGTCGCTGGCAGGATGACCAGAGCCGTGCCTGCGGCGAAGATCAGGCAGGACGCGCTCCTGCGGCGAAGAGAAGTCGCTGCAGACGCGCCGTGCGACCTGAGCAGCAGCCACAGCGCCAGGACGGCGGCGAACAGCAGGATGTTGGGGCGTGTCAGCGCCGCCAGCCCGGCCAGGCAGCCAGGCAGCAGCCAGGCGACTGGGCGGCTGCGTCCCAAGGCCCACATGACCGCGCGCAGCAGCAGCAGGTTGAGCGCTGTCTCCAACGACACGGCCAGCAGCTCGCCCTCGAAATAGATGGCTACGCCGTACGCCGCAGCAGCCAATGCCGCCAGGCGGGCGGGCCGGCGGCCGAACGCGTGCGCGGTGAGATCGTAGACCAGGAAGCAGGACGACACGCCGAGGGCGGCTTGCACCACGCGTATCGTGACGAAGAAGGAGGAAGGGAACAGCGCCCACCACAACGCGAGGAAGTAGGGATACAAAGGTGGCTGCCAGAACGGTTGGTCTCCGGACAGCCAGTCGCCGGCGGCGATGCGCTGAGCCTGTTCCAGGAAGTCCTTGGCGTCGACGATTGGGGCGTCGAAGAACACATTGGCGCGGTTCTCGCACAGGTACGCCAGGCGCAAGCCGAAAGCCAATGCTAGCAGCAGGACCAGAAAGGCCCGATCGGAACGGGCCCAAGTGGGTACTTGCATGGTCTCCCGCTCTGGACGTTGGCGGCCGGTGTGCGAATGCTGGGCTCCACGCATGCGGCTGCACCCACGGCGTCCGGCGAACGAACGCAGCCCGAAGCCGAGCTGGCGCGGGTCAGCGCGCGCCGAGGAGCGCCTCTGTGGCTGCGGACCAGCCGCGAGCGCCGCCGCTGGCGCGGAACCGGGCTGCGGCCAAGCAGATGCGGGGATGGCGCCGGCCGCTCGGTCCGTCGCCACGGTCCTGCGGCCAGCGTGTGGCGCCACCCGCGGATGGCCCCAAAGTACGCACTGACCAGGCTCGGGGCGACTGCTCGGCCAGCGGAGCCGAGGCCGGTTGTCGGTGCATCGCCACCTGCCGAAACGCCTCGAACGCTGTCAGCAAGCGAGCAGCGGGGCCCGAAGCCGTGGCGCTATCGACCTGTCCTCCGCAGCCGGCTTTCGGCGCCGAAGGCCGAGCCAGCATCCGCCGAGTCCGACTGTGCACCTATTCGTGCTTGACTTGTCTAGACGGCGTGGTTATCATTCAAGCCCGGACGCAAAGATTTGTAAAACATCAACGTAGATCGTGTCTGCGGTCAGAGGGGGATGGCGCGGGTCAGGTGGGTGGGGGTCGTGGTGTGGATGCTCGTCACGCCCCTGGGGGCCCACCAACCGGCGGGGCTCGTGTGGACCGCATTCCAGATCCCTGAGCACGCGCTCCCGGTGATCGACGGCGACCTGGGGGAGTGGGCCCTGTTCGCCCTCGACGAGGCGTTGACCGAGAGCGACTTCGTCGATCTGGTCGCCGGTGCCCCGCCAGCAGCCATGGATCTGGCGATCCGCCTGCAGGTCGGCTGGAGCAGGGAAGCGAATAGTCTGTACATTGGCGCGCGGGTCTACGACGACATCCACCAGGTCGACCGGCCGGCGGGATCGGCGAGTACGAGGATCTTCCAGGACGATGCGCTCGAGGTGTTCATCGACGCGGACCACTCGGGCGGGCAATATGCGGATTTCGCCACGCTGGATCCGGGCGAGGCCCTCCGGATCACGGGCACGCAGGCCAGCCATTTCGTGCTGGCGGGGCCGCACCCGGACGGGGTCCATTTCGTGAATTACTCGGCGGCGGCCTGGTACGCTCTGGCGCAGGGCCCGTATACCGAAGCGGCGCTTCGCTACGACCCGGCGACCCGAGTCACCAGCTACGAGTTCCGGCTGGTGCCGTTCGATCGGGTGGACGTGTACGCGGCCTTCCAGAGCGACGAGCACACCCTGCAGGCGGGGCAGGTGCTCGGCTTCAACGTGGAGGTCGATGACTTCGACTCGTGGTCGGAGCTGTACGACGCCAAGTGGTCGCTGTCGGGGGCTCAGGGTGCCTACCGTTCCGCAGACCGATTTGGCGACTTGATACTGGCCCCGTTTGAGGGTATCTTTCCGAGCGGTGTCGAGGCGGAGTCGTGGGGCCGAGTCAAGGCGGCCGTGACGCGGTAGGGAGCAAGGTGGCGGTCTCGTCGAGGGCGCAGGGCTTCGCATCCTGGTCCGACGATGACCACTTCGAACTGGCAGGATGGCTGTGGACGAGAGAGTGAGCATTCCGGATGCGGCTCCGGATCCTGATCAAGAAGGAGGAGATTGCTGATGAGGACCCCTAGGTTTGTGGGAGTGCTAGTGCTGGCCGCAGCTCTGCTGGGTCTCAGCGCTGCCGCACACGCGGTCGCCAATATCCAGAATGTGGGGGCCGGAGCGCGTTCGGCTGCGCTGGGGAACAGCTTTGTGGCAGTGGCGGACGACGGAGATGCGGTATTCTACAACCCGGCGGGGGTGGCCCAGCTCGACTCGCGCCAGCTCACGTACACGAACGTCTCCCTCTTCTTCAACGGGATCGACGGAGACAACCTGGGGCAGCACGTGGCAAGCTACGTGCATCCGCTGGGATCGCGCCTAGGCGTGGGTCTGGGATACGAGCGGATCGGCAGCGACTTGATGAGCGAGAATGGGGCCTTCGTCTCGGTGGGGTACCGGCCGACGACCAATCTGTCCGTGGGCGTCAACGCCAAATACCTGTTCTGGAGCGTGGGCGATATCCCCGCGGATCCGGTGACAGGGCAAGCCGATCCACTGTCCAACTCCAGTTCGGGGGCCGTGGGAGTCGATGTGGGCGTCCTGTGGAAGACTCCGTTCTGGGGTGTCCAGTTGGGGGCGATGGTGAAGAACGTCAACGAGCCCAATGTGGCGAAGGGCTCCGTGCCGGGCGACAGCGACGCGGGCGCTCTGCCGATGGATGCGTCGGTGGGCCTGGCCTACCGGATCGGCGGCGTCTCGCTGGTGAGCATCGAGTGGGCGGGGCGTGACATCCGCGGCGACAATCTGGACAGCCGCCTGATCATCGGTGGAGAGACGGAGTTGGTGCAGGGGCTGCAGCTCCGCGCGGGTGGCAGCAAGCTGTTCCAGGAGGACGCGACCGGTGACTTGAACGCTGGTCTGGGATATGGCTGGCGCGACGTGCGCTTCGACTATGCATACCACATCCCTCTCGACCTGACCGAGACGAATGGCGCCCACCGCTTCTCCTTCGCCTACCGGTTCTGAAGATGCTCCCTGTCCCTGGGCTGGAGACGGCCAGGGCTTGCCGAGCACGGGAAAGGGCAAGGGCGATGCGCAGTAGCCACAAAGGAGATGTACTATGACGGTCTGGGCTGGACTGATCGCGCTGGGACTGGGTCTCGGGGCTAGTCTCTTTCTTCCAGTGCCTCAGAACCTGAGAACCAGCTTCGATGCCGGCCAATCGCTGTACGCGCTCGGGGAGTACGAGGGGGCGATCGTCGAGTACTCGAAGATCGTGCGCTTCAAGAGCGCGGCCGTGCGCACTGACAGCGTCAGAGTCAAGTTCAGCGGCAACCTCGAACTGCCTGTCGTCGCTGCAGCCTGGTACCAACTGGGTAACGCGTACAAGAAGAGCGGCCAGCACGAGAAGGCGGTTCAGGCGTACCAGCAGGTCGTGGAGCTGGGGAGCGTCGATGAGAGCTTCCGCTCCCTCGTTCAGTACCAGATAGCCGAGACGCGTTTCCTAGCCAAGGAATACCAGCAGGCGGCTGACGAGTACCGCCGGTACGTGGAGCTCTTCCCGGAGTCGGACGTGGCCGGCAAGGCCTTCTTCTACGCCGGGTGGAGCGAGTTCAACATGCAGCAGTACGACGCCGCCATCGCGACGCTGCGGGAGATGCAGGCGCGGTACCCTGAGGACCGGTACGCGCCGGACGCGCAGTTCCGGATCGCGAGTGCGTACTTCGAAAAGGGCGAGTACGCCCGGGCGATCGAGGAGGCGGCGGTGGTGACGGACCGCTTCCCGGACAGCCCGGTCATCGCCCAAGCTGTGTACCTAAAAGCCAACGCGCTCGATGCTCTGGGGCGCCGCGACGAAGCGATCGCGGCCTATCGGGAGGTGCGCGGTCTGTACGACCGGATGTTCGAGATGCTGCGCGGGTCCTTCCGCGAAGGCAAGAACGTCGACTTCGATAACTATCGGCAGCTGTTCGAGACGTCGTCGTTGCGCGTCGCCGAGATCATGAGCGACGCCGGCCGGTACGACGAAGCGCTGCAAGAGCTCATCGCGGCCCAGGAGACGGCAGCGGAGCGTTTCTACAAGGCGAAGGTGCAGATGCGCATGGGCGATCTGTTCATGCGCAAGGGGAAGGTGGATGCGAGCGCGTGGCAAGATGCCTGGACAGCCTACAACCAGGTGATCGAGCTCTATCCGGACACCCCCTACCCCCCGAACGCTCAGTTCCAGAAGGGAGAAGCCCGGTACTTCGCTGGCGACTACGCCGCAGCGCGGGAGGAATACCATAAGGTCCTCCAGGATTATCCTGACTGCGAAACCGGGCTGCGGGCTGCGGCCCTGTACAGCGCTGGTTGGTCAGCCGAGAAGATGGGGGCTCCGGACGAGGCCCTGGTGGACTACAGGCAGGTGGCGGAGAACTTCCCCAGGTCGGAGCAAGCTCCTCTGTGCCTGTTGCGGGTCGGTCGTATCCATGCGGAACAGGGGCGTACGGCGGAGGCAGTGGAGGCCTACCACGCCGTTGTCGACAACTACAGCACGACCCGGTACGCGGCTGAGGCCTTCTACGGCTTGGGGATCCTGTACCGGGATGCGCAGCGCTGGGACGAAGCCGTCGAGGCTTTCTCCAAGGTGAGCGCGGAGAGCGGAGAGACGTACATCGCGGCGCTCGTCGAGGCGGCCAATATCCATATCCAGCAGGGGCGACCGGAGCGTGGCAAGGAGATTCTGTCGGAGCTGCTGCGGGGCGTGACCGGCGACCCGGCCTTGGAGGCGCGTGCCTACTTCCAGATGGCGCAGCTCGACCTCAACAACAAGAACTATGCCGATGCTCTGGCGGGGTACACCAAGGTCATCGAGGAGTACCCCAACAGTCCGCTGGTCCGGGATGCGCGGTACGGCCGAGGCTTGGCGCACCACTGGCTGGGGAGCTACGCGCGGGCGCTGGCCGACTACGAGTGGGTGCTGGCGAACGAGCCGGGCGAGGGCATGCGGCAGCGCGTCGAGTTCTCGATGGCGCTGTCGTACGCGGCCCTGGAGCGCGATGACGACGCCCGGAGGCTGCTGAACGACGTCATCGCCACCGGTGACGAAGCGCTCGCCGCGTCCGCGCGCCTGCAGCTCATCTCTATGGCGGAGAAGAGCGATCCGGTCGAGGCCATCAGCATCTACGAGGAAATGCTGAAGGGGCAAACCAGCGAGCAGGATCGCGAGCGCATCCTGCTGCGGCTGGCCAATGCCTATTTCCGTCTCGAGCAGTTCGACAAGAGCGTCGCGGCGGCACAGCAGTTGATCGATCTGGCGGTGTCCGAGGAGAGCGTGGCCAACGCCCTGTTCGTTCAGGGGAACAGCTACTTCCGGGCAGAGCAGTACACTAAGGCGATCGCCACCTACCAGAAGATCGTCGACTCGTATCCCCAGATCGGCTGGGCGCGCAACGCTCTGTTCCAGATTGGCGTGTGCTACAACAAGCTGTCCTCGGCGGGCCATCTGGAGCTTCTTCCGTCCATGTCTCAGGCCTTCGTCGATTACTATACCAAGTACCCGGATGACGAGCGAGCGGAGAGCGCCTACTACTACGATGCCTGGGCCCGGTACCGGCTCGGCAAGTGGGACGAGTCCGGTCAGGTGTTCGCCAAGTTGGCTCAGAAGTACCCGAATTCGCACTATGCGGCAGAAGCTCTGTTCAGGGCCGGCGACGCCATCTTCAACGAGCGGACGACGACCAAGGAGGAATCGGACCGCAAGTGGACGAGCGCCATGTCCTACTACGACCAGGTCGTGCAGAAGTACCCGCGGTCGGAGTACGTCGACGATGCGCTCTACAACAAGGCATGGTGCTTGATCAACCTGGGGCGCAGCGAAGAGGCGGTGCCGATATTCGAGCGGATCGTGCGGGAATTCCCCGATGGACGGTACGGGCCGCGCAGCCAGTTCACGTTGGGCGACTATTACTACGGTCTTAGGGACTACGCGAACGCCACGGCAAGCTACCGGCGCTTCCTCGAGCTGTATCCGGAGAGCAGGCTGCGCAGCGGCAGCCAGTTCGATGCGCGGGATCAGGGGTTGGCGCGCAAGGCAGAAGTGCTTCTCGGACACCTGGCGGAGATCGATGCGTACAACCTGTACGCACAGGGCGAGAAGGCATTCGACGCGAAGCAGTACGACGAGGCCATCAGCATCTTCCGGCAGGTGCAGGAGAAGTTCCCGGCAAGCACTCAGGCGGTGAATGCCAAGGTCAATATCGGTGCTGCCTATCTGGCACAGGAGAAGTACCGGCAGGCAGGAGCCGTTTTCCAGGAGATCGTCGAGCAGTACTCCGGCAAGGCCGAGTTCGCTGCTCAGGTCGACTTCGCGCGCCAGCAGCTCGGAGCCTTGCAGGAGGCCCGAGTGCTGTAGGGGCCGGGTAGGAGCGAGTTCTCGCAAGAGCCGGAAGGTGGTCGTGGAATGTCCCGGACACGCTTCCGTTCACTGCTAACCGAAGGTAGCTGAGACCATTCTCATCGTGCCCAAACAGGAGGGATAGGAAGCGATGGTAGAGTTCTTCGTGAAGGGCGGAATCTTCATGTACCCCATCCTCCTCTGGTCGATACTCGCTCTGGGGTTCTTCTTCGAGCGGCTGTACACCTATGTCCGCATGCGCTCGGAGGACCAGCTCGCCGAGGTCACCAACGATCTGAACGCCCGCATCAACAGGGGTGACTCGCTGGAGCAGCTCAGAGCGTACTGCGCTCAGGTCGGACGGATGGAGGGCGAGGTGTATGCCGAGGGTATCAATCGCTTCGAGCACCTCTCCAAGGAGCAGCGGAGCCTCGAGGAGATGCGCGCGGAGCTCAACGGCACTGTCGAGCGTGCGGCGCTGAACTACTGCGAACGCTACCTCTCCGTGATCAGCTTCGTGGCCAGCTCGGTGGTGCTGCTCGGACTGCTGGGGACCGTGAGCGGCATGATCAATGCTTTCGAGGGGATCGCGGAGAAGGGGCTGGGCGAGCCCACCATCGTGGCGGCAGGTATTTCGGAGGCGCTGATCACCACGGTGAGCGGTCTGTCGATCTCCGTGCCGGCATTGGCCGTGTTCAGCTATTTCAATGCGCGGGCGCTGGGCAAGGCCATCCAGTTTGAGCCGTATGGGCACGGGTTCGTCGACAGCTTGCTGCGCCGCTGGTTGAGCACGAAGAATGCCCAATAGCAGAGAGGATATCCCATGGCAATAACCAAGAGACTGGGGCCGCCCGAGGTCAATCTGACCCCGATGATCGACGTGGTCTTCCAGCTGCTCATCTTCTTCATGGTGACAGCCGTGTTCGCGATCACTCCTGGCTTGGACATCAAACTGCCCGAGGCGGAGGAGTCGCAGGCTCCCGAGAAGGAGAACCTCTTCATCGTGGTCGACCAGGACGGCAACATGAAGCTGAACCACAAGTCCGTCACCTTCGCCACGTTGCGGGACGAGTTGGCGGAGAAGCGTCGGCAGCTGGACAACACCACGATGATCATCATCCAGGGCGATGAGCGGTCGACGCACGGCCAGATCGTGCAGGTGATGGACATCGCCCGTCAGGTGGGGATCGTGGATCAGGTGATCGCCACTGAGCCGCACCAGCGCAAGTAGCTCTCGCCTGCGCCGTCCGGCCAAGAAGGGAAGGATCGTAAGTGGACGAATATACGAGGGCCCGGCTGGAGGAACGGAAGAAGGCTGCGTACATGGCTGTCGGCGCCGCGGCCGTCATCCATGCGCTGTTCTTCTTGTCCCGATGGCTCATCTACTCCATCGGCATGGCGGGCGCGCTGTTGTTGGTGTTCGCGCTGTGGAAGGGATCGGCTGGAACCCGACGCGCTGCCCTGTACATAGCGCTGCTACTCTCGATCAGCATCCACGGAGGCGCCTTCGTCTACGACTACTACTTCCGCAAGGAGGTCCAGGAGGAGACCCGACGGCTCGTCCGCTTCCAGGCTCCGCCGCCGATCTTGGAGAAGAACTTTGATCTGGCCAAACGCCCGGAGATCTCCGAGGTGCAGATGGAGATGCTCGCCTCGATGGCACCGCCAGAACTCCCGACCGACATCACGGCCGTGGCGGACGTGAGCGCGGTGGGAAGCGACCTGCTGGGCGCGGTCCTGCCAGGCGCTCAGACGCTGCAGTCGTTCAGTGGCGCCAAGGCGGAGGAGCTGTCCTTCGATGGCGTGGAGATGGTGGCCCTCGGCGAGACGGCGGCGCCTGTGCAGGAAGCGATGAGCCTGCGGCAGGAGTTGCTGAACGTAGGCGATCTGGACGTTGGGCGATACCAGGCCATCATCATCCAGGATCCGGAGAACAAGCGGAACGTCAGCGGATTCCTCAACATGAGGATCATCGACTACGACGTCGCCGACAAGAATCGGGATCGGTTCCCGACCGCGGTGGAGGAGCTGATGCGCTACATGCGCGACCACACGCGGATCAAGGCCCAGATCCAAGGGACGACGATCGAGTTGAGCGATCCGCGGATCATGGAGGCGCCGCTGCTGTACATGACGGGCAACGATGCCACGCTGCAGATCACCGATACGGAGAAACGGAATCTGGGCGAGTACCTGCGCAATGGTGGCTTCCTGTTCGCCGAGGAAATCCGCCAGAGCAACGCCACGACCGGCCTGGAGGGTTCCGGAGCGGGTGTGGCGGGGACGCCGTTCGATCGGCAGTTCAAGGCCCTGATGGCCGATCCTCTGGTCCTGGGCAGCGATGGCGCTAAGTGGCAGAAGATTCCCAAGACGCACCCGCTATTCTACAGCTTCTACGATTTCCCCGACGGTCCGCCCATGGGGGGCGCGCCGGGAGGGAATGTGTTCGACCTGGAGATGCTGGAGATCCGCGGGCGGGTCGCAGTCATCTTCAGCGACCTCAACATCAGCTGGTACTGGGGCGATCCACTGGCGGACGCTCGGGAGCGCGGCCTGCAGTTCGGCGTCAATCTGATCGTGTTTGCGCTGACGCAGCCCGGCGGTATCGCCAATGTGACGCAGTACGCTGAGTAGCCCGGCACGCCGGTTGTCGCTGGCGACGGCAGCCAGAAGAGGCGCTGGATCCCGAACGGGACCCCAGCGCCTCTGTCGTTCTGGGCTGCCGTGCTGGGCCTGGCTGCGGAGGGAGGCCGTCAGCGCTGGGCTGTCGTGGCGAGCGGGGCCGGACCCGAGGAGCATCCATCGGCATCGCTGGGTGCCGGATCGCTCGCGCCATCCGAGCGGCGGATCTCGACCATTCCGCGGCTGCGTGTCCGAGGCGCGATCCCGCTGCGTACGGCGCGTTCACGCTGGGCGCTGGCTGCCGATTGCGCGGTTCGGCGCAGGGGCGCGTCCGGCGGCAACGGCAACCGCGGTCAGCGCCTCGCTTCGCGGAGCGGCAGTGGTGGCCGGGGGCCGAGGAGCAAGCCCCAGGTGACCGGACTAGTTGACCTCGAGGCTCGGTCGTGGTGCTGACCGGTGGGCCCGACCACGCTCTGTCGCAAGGCGCCGACCGTTACCGGTGCCGCCGAGAATGGTGGTCCTTCAGACTGGCCCACGAGCCGTTGAACACCATCGTGCGTCCGCCGTTCGTCTGCCCCCCTGTGCCGGCCCCTGGTGCTCCGTCGAGACTGCCGGGCGTTCCCAGCTCGGTAGCGCCCGCATCCCATCCGGAGGCGGTGGTTGCGGTGGCCCAGCTCTCGGCTTTGGTGCCATCGCCGTCCAGCCGAACGCGGACCATGGACTGCTTGAGGTCTGCGTCGCCGGCAAGCGGCGCACCCGAACCATCGTCTGCCTCGTCGACGAGTCTGGCTCCGGAGGCTGGGTCGCCCGCGTACAGCCGCAGGCGCAGCCGCGTGTTGGGGAGCGACACCGCTGTGCTGACCAGATCGGGGGTCACCGCCAAGGCGGAGCTGGGGTCGGCGGCTGCGTAGTTGGCGATCAGAAACACGGAACCGGCTGCCACCGTTCCGGATTCGATCACCAGCATCGTCGTCTCCTGGTCGCCGGTCATCTTGGTGATCGTCCAGCCCGCCAGGTCCACCGCGCTCTCGGTGCGGTTCGCCAGCTCGATCCATTCGTCGGCGCTGGAGGCGTTGCTGCCCATCCACATGAGTTCGGAAAACACCACGTCCCTCTGCTGCTGTGCGGACAGGGCCATGGGGATGAGCACGGCGAGTGCAGCGGCTGACAAGCGCATGGTGCGTCCTCCTCGTTCTTGGCGTGAGAGGGACCGGCTGTCCCGGACGGGTCGGCCGGTTCTGGCGGTGACCAGGCAAGAAGCGTACCCGGTCGGACCGAGGGCGCAGCCTGTTGGCGGGCAAGAGAATAGGCGTGTGCGCGTCTGGCGATGGAGAAGCGCGGCGCGGGGGCTGGGCGAGGTCCGACACAGGAGTGTGACCAACAGGTGACGCTCCGGCGGCTGCACAGCCGGTCGACCGTGGGTGCACCGGGGGTTACCCTCGGCATCGCCGCGCGCGAGTCGAGGCAGAGGCCGGCGGGGGATCGTGTGCGCTGCCGCGCCAGGCGGGGATCGGCCGAAGCGCGGTCTCGGCGCCGACCGGGACGGGGCACCGTCGCCAGAACTCGCCGAGGCACTGCGAGGACGGTGGGTCGTGGCCAGACTCGATCGTTGGATTCGCCTGCTCTGGGCGGTCTAGACCGCAGCGCCGAGACGCGACAGGAGAAGGTTGGCGAGGCCCCCGAAGGCCCCGTTGCTCATGATGACCACTACGTCTCCGGGCCGGACCGTGGCGGCCACCCGGTCGACGATGTCGGGCGTCTCAGGCACGTGGACAGCGATCCGGCCAGCCGCGCGCATCGCTGCAGCCAGGCGTCCCGGATCGAAGGGAGGATCCGAACGGGCTCGCTCGGGGCGCGGCACGCGGCCGATGATCACTTCGTCGGCGAGGAGGAAGGCGTCGACGTACTGGGTCTCGAAGACGGAGCGAGCATTGGTGGCGCTCGCCGGTTCGAAGAGCGCGATGATGCGAGCGCCGGGATAGGTCGCGCGGATGGCCTCCAACGTGGCGCGCACGGCGGTGGGATGGTGGGCGAAATCGTCCAAGATGGTCACCCCGCCAGCCACTCCCAGGCGATCCAGGCGGCGGCGAACGCCACGGAAGCTCGCCAGCGACTGCTGCAGCGTGGTCGGAGCGAGACCGACATGCAGACCCACCCCCAGGGCCGCCAGCGCGTTGCGCACGTTGTGTTGGCCTGGAAGCGGCATGGTCATGCGCCCCAGCGAGGCGCCTCGCCATTCGACCGTGAACTCGGTACCCTCGGGCTCCGGCTCGAGACCGCGAGCCGCCAGGTCGACATTGTCGCCCAGGCCGAAGGTCTCCACAGGCGCCGGGGCATTCGCCAACAGCGGCCTCACCACCGGGTCGTCCCCATTGGCCAGGATGAGCCCATTCTGCGGGACGGTGTTGATGAGCAATCTGAACGCGCGTTCGATCTCCGTCAGGTCGCGATAGATGTCGGCGTGATCGAACTCGATGTTGTTGATCACCAGCACGCGGGGCAGGTAGAAGAAGAACTTGGCGATTTTGAGATAGTACGCGCTGTCGTACTCGTCCCCTTCGATGACGAAATGCTCGCCAGTGCCGAGTCGGTAGGGACGGTCCCAGTTGCGCGGCGCCCCCGCGATCAGGAACGAGGGGTCCAGTCCACCCTGCTCCAGCAAGTGGGCCGTCAGGGCCGTGGTGGTGGTCTTGCCATGCGTGCCGGTGATGACGACCGGACACCGGTCGCGCAGGAACAGGTCGCGCAGCACCTCCGGAAGCGATAGGTAGGGGATCCGGCGGTTGAGCGTGGCTTCCAGCTCCGGATTGCCTCGGGACACGGCGTTGCCCACGATCACCAGATCGCAGTCCCCCAAGTGCTCCGCCGCGTAGCCTTCAGCGAGCGGGATGCCGAGCTGCTGCAGCAGGGTGCTCATGGGCGGGTACACGTGCGCATCCGAGCCAGTGATGCGAAAGCCGCGCTCGCGCAGCATGCCAGCCAGGGAGCCCATGGCCGTGCCGCAGATGGCGATCATGTGGATCCTGGCGCCGGGTTCGAGGAGCATGGGTGCCCTGCCTGGTTGGTCGGACCGATGCCAGCCCCAATCTTCCGTTCCGCTGGGACTCGTGTCAACGCTGGTGCAGTTGCTGGGCCCTATGGGCGGCCGTACATTTGGCCGTCGTCGCGAATCTTCGCAATTCTCCCTTCTTCAGGCTGTCGTCGATCCTTGCAGCTCGAACTCGCGAACCCTCGCGTTGGCCGCGCCCGGCGCGGCGCGAACCCGGATCAGCGGCGCGTTCCGGCCGCGGGATTGCCCGCCAGTCGCGAACAGGCGACGGTGCTCCGGGCGACGGTCGGATCGTTCCGTGCCGGTCTGACCCGGGTGCTGCCAGCGAGTTGGGGACCGGCGAGGGTTGGCGGATCGGCAGAGGCGGTGCGCCGGCGAGGATCGGGCGGGCGTGTCCTGCAGCGGCATCGTTGCGGGGGCACAGAGGCGGCGCGGGTGGCCGCAGCCAGATGAGGAGACGCCGGCCGTTCGCCTCGTCGGCCCGGGGTTCGGGCGTCGTCTCCGGGCGTTGGTCGCCATGATCCGCGTTCTGCAGGTCGTCACCCGGCTCGTGGTACGCGGCGTACCACGCCACGTGCTGGAGTTGGCTGCCGGAGTCGATCCCGTGCGCTTCACGGTGGAGGTGGCCGCGGGTCGCGGCGAACGCGGGGAGGGCAGCCTGTGGCCCGAGGCAGCTTCGCGGGGGCTGCGTCTGCTTCCCGTGCCCACTCTGCAGCGTTCTGTACGCCCAGACGCGGACGTGCGCGCTCTGTGGGACCTCTACCGCATCATGCGCCGAGGCCGGTACGATGTCGTGCACACGCACATCTCCAAGGCCGGCGTGCTCGGACGGGCGGCCGCCCGGTTGGCCGGCGTGCCGGTCGTGATTCACACCTACCATGGGCCGGTGCTCGAGGTGGAGGCGCGCGGCGCAGCAGGCGCCGGGTACCGCCTCCTCGAGCGCGCGGCGGCGTGGCTGGCCGATGGCCTGGTCGCAGTGAGCGCCGCGACGGCCCGGCACTGTCTGGAGATGGGCATCGGGCGGCAAGGGCAGTACCGAATCATCCACAATGGCATCGACGTGGGCCGCTTCATGGACTGGCAAGGGCCGCGCCCCGAAGGCCTGCCCGCGGGTAGACGCGTGGTGGGGGCAGTGGGCAGCCTGACGGCAGAGAAGTGCCTCGACGTGCTGCTCCAGGCGGCAGCAAAGCTGCAGGTGCGAGTGCCTCAGTTGCAGGTGGTGATCGTGGGCGACGGACCCTTGCGGAGCCACCTGCAGGCGCACGCCGCGGCACTGGGGCTGGGCGCGTGCGTGCACTTCACCGGACTCGTCGAGGATGTGCGGCCGTGGCTGGGCCATTTCGAGGTCCTGGTGACTCCTTCGCGGCACGAGGGGCTGCCCACGGTCCTGCTCGAGGCACTGGCGATGGGGCGACCGGTCGTGGCCACGCGCGTCGGCGGCATCCCCGAGATCGTCGAGGACGGTGTCGACGGGCTGCTGGTCGAGCCGGGCAGCGCCGAGGCGTTGGCTGACGCCTTGATGCGGCTGCTGGCCGACGGCGAGTTGCGCGGGCGCATGGGAGCCCACGGCCGGCGCGTGGCCAGGGAGCGGTTCGGTCTGGAGGTCATGGTGCGGCGCACTGAGCAGCTGTACGAGGAGCTGTTGGCGAGTCGTCGCGGGCGAGCATGATCCTGCTGGTCGGGGGAACGGGTTATCTCGGACGCCATACGGCCGTGCGGCTGGCTGCCGGAGGCGAACCGGTCCGCTGCCTGGTGCGCCGCGAAGGCGCCACGATCGCGGGGAACCCGTTGGCGAGTCTGGGGTTCCAGGTGTGCGTGGGCGATCTCGAAGACCCGCCGTCCGTGCGGGCGGCGTGCGCTGGGGCGCGCCTGATCGTCAGCACGGCGCATATCCGTTTCGCCCAGATCCTGTTGGCTTCGGCTCCGAGCACCGTGGAGCGTTTGGTGCTGCTCAGCTCGCAGCGGGCCCGCTCCGGCGTGCCGTCCGCTTCGGTGGCCGCGGTGCAAGCAGGGGAAGCGGCGGTGGCTGCTGCGCAACGGCCGTGTGTGGTCTTGCGGCCCACCATGATCTACGGGCCTGGCGACGATCGGAACATCAGCCGCATCGTCGCGTTCGTGCGGCGCCACGGGTGGTTCCCTGTTTTCGGCGATGGCCAGGCCCTGCAGCAACCGGTATTCGTGGGAGACGTCGTGGAAGCGATCCATGCGGCGGCGAGCGGCCGGGGAAAGACCGGCGGGCGGTACGATCTGGCTGGTCCCGACCCCTTGCCATTCGTGCGCCTGCTGGATCTGATCGGCCGAGCCGTGGGGCGACAGCCGCTGAAGCCCCGCATACCCCTGTGGGTGGCGATCCCCCTGCTGCAGTTGGCTCGCGCTGTTGGCGTGCGGCTGCCGCTGGAGGCCGAACAGGTGCGGCGCCTGCAAGAGGACAGATCGTGCTCGATCGCGGCTGCCCGTGAGGACCTCGGTTTCGCGCCGCTGAGCTTTTCGGCAGGCCTCGCGCTCAGCCTGCTGCAGTCGGGGAGCCGCGGGCCATGATCGACGTGCAGGCTTTCTGCCTGATCTGGAGCGGTACGATGGTGGCGGCGGCTGCTGTCAGCGCCATCGTGCTCTGGGCGACTCGCCGACTGCACTTGGTGGACCAGCCCAACGAGCGCAGCGCGCACGCGGTGCCCATGCCTACCGCGGGCGGCCTGGGCATCATGGCGGGGTTCTGGTTCGGCGTGTGCTTGCTGGCGAGGATCCGCGGCCAGTGGGGTCTGCCGTCTGCCTGGATGGCGGGGCTGGGTGTGGCCACGGTGGTCTTGATGCCGATGGCCTGGGACGATCTGGTGCGGCCGCTGCGAGCCGCCCACAAGCTGATCATCCTGGTCGCCGCGTCGGCCTCGTTGTTCCTGCTGGCCGGGATGCCGCTCGAACTGACTGTCGCGCCGGGGATCACGCTGCGCCCAGCTTGGGGGGGCGCGCTGGTGGGCGGGTTCTGGCTGGTCAGCCTGAGCACCGCCTGCAACTTCATGGATGGGATCGACGGGATCGTCGCCGTCCACGGGATCGTCGCCGGTCTGGCTGGCGCCGCGCTGCTGGCCGTGCGCGGCGGGCCGTGGGAGCTGCCATTCTGCCTGAGCGCGGCGGCGGCGGGGTTCCTCTGGCTCAACTGGCCGCCGGCCCGTCTGTTCATGGGGGATGTCGGGGCGCACTTCGTGGGCTTCACGCTGGGAGCCACCGCAATTGCCGCGGAGCGGTGCGGACTGCCGTTGTGGATCGCTTTCGTCCTGCAAGGATCCTTTCTCTTCGACACGGGCTACACCCTCGTGCGGCGAGCGATGCATGGGGAGAATCTGCTGCGGCCTCATCAGAAGCACCTGTACCAGCGACTCGTTCGCTGTGGCTGGAGCCATGGCCGCGTGGACATCGGCGTCGTCTCTGTCGACCTGCTGCTGGCCGGCGGTTGCCTACTCTGGGTAGTGCGGGAGGCCGTCGGGGCTGTGCTCCTGGTGGGCGCAGCCGCATCGATGCTGGTCGCCGTGGTGGCCTACGTTGAGCGCCGGGATCGCTGTTTTCCCTGAGAGCCGCCCGCGCCGCGCAGCGCGCTTTGGCTGGCTGCTGGCGCTGGGCGCGCTCGCGGCCCAAGCTGCGGCTCAGCCGACAGTCGAGACGCAGGCAGGGGCCAGGCCGCTGCCGCATGTCGTGCTCGTCACCGCGGATACGTTCCGTCCCGATTTCGTGGGGTACCTCGGTCGGGCTGGCGATCCGACGCCGGCACTGGACGCGTTCTGCCGCGAAGGCGTCGTGTTCGCGCAGGCGTACACCACGTCGGGGTGGACCAGTCCAGGTCTCATCTCGTTGCTGACTGGACTGGACGCGCTGAGCCACGGGATCGACGTCCGCGGCAAGAGCCTGGATCCAGCCGTGCAGACTCTCCCCGACGCACTCCGCGGGGCCGGGTACTGCGCCCCGGACATCCTCTTCCTCACGGATATCCCCAATTTCGCCAACCTCGGCCTGGAGCCGTATCCGCGCCGGGAGGAACTGCTCTACCGAGGCGACGAGATTCTCTTCGGCTGCCTGCAGGACATGGCGGCAGCCGGGAGCCCGGCCTTCGTGTACTACCACTACCGGGATCTGCACCTGCCGTACGACGCTGGCGAACCCTACGAAGCTGGGTGCCTGCACCGAGCGTTCTCCACGCGCTGGCCGTTCGGGGCCACAATCCAGCGCTTCCTGGCCGCCGAGAAGATGAGATTGGTGCAGACGCAGATCCACCTGGTCCGCGGCACGATCGACTTCCGGGCCGGCGATCGGCCCTGGGTGGAGGCGTTGTACGAGGCGCAGGTCCGCCGCATGGATGCCGAGCTGTTCGCGCCGCTGCGACGCGCGCTGTCGCAGCCGGGCTGGGCGAACAACACGCTGGTGGTCATCGCCGCGGACCACGGCGAGGAGCTGTTGGAGCGGGGCTTGGTGGGCCATGTGTCGACCTTCAAGGAGGGCCACCTGTACGAGTCTCTGGTGCGCATCCCTTTGATCTTCTGGTGGCCAGGGGTGCTGCCCGCAGGCCGGCTTGTCGCCGAACCGGTCCAGAGCACCGACGTCATGCCGACGATCCTCGAACTGCTGGGACTGCCGGTGCCCGGATCGCTGGACGGGCAGTCATTGGTGCCGCTGCTGGCCGGTACAGGCCGATGGCAGCAGCGCCCGCTGTTCATGGAGACTTCGGCTGCGGGATACACGGCCGATCCCGGCCAGTACGCCCGCCGCTACCGGGCGGTGCGCGTGGGACGCTGGAAACTGCACCAGGCAGTGGCCGAGCATCGGCTGGAGCTGTACGATCTGAGCGCGGATCCCGGCGAGCAGCGCAACCTGGCGGAACGCGAACCGGGGCTTGCCGACAGTCTGCGGGGCGTTCTGGAGCAGTGGGTGCAGGCCCGGCAGACGAGACTGGCGCCGAGTGTGCCTGGAAAGCCCCTGGCTGCCGGCGCTGCCGCGGCGGTCTTGCGGCCAGCAGTGGCGGGAGCGCCGCGCATCGAGTTCCCAGCACCTGGCGACACGCTGGAGTACCTGGGCGAACAGCACCGGATCGAGCTGTCCTGGACGGGTCCGGTGGATGTGCCCTACACGATCGAGTACGAAGTGGGCACGGGCAGCTACCGTCTGTCCGGGACCTTCGAGGTGGACAGCGCCAGGCCGAGATACGGGCCGCTGCCGGAGGCGGTGTGGAACTCCCTGGCTCTGTACAACCCGTTCCGCTTCCGCGTGTATCCGGTTGGTCGCTCCGACAGAGCCAGCGACTGGGTCACGTTCTACGTGCGGCCCACCGCGGGTGCTGACGGTGGCGCCCGCGCCACCGCGTGGACGCTGCGGCTGGTTGTCGGGGCGCAGGCGATCTGGCGCCATGGCGCGAACTTGGCGGTCGGGACGGGACGAGGAGTGCGCGACCTGTTCCTGTTGGCTGCGACACTGTCGGCCGCGGACGTGACCGCGTATGCGTTGTTGATGGTCGTGGCCGGCGCGATCGCCTGGCCGTACGCGCGGCGAATGGGCCTGGCGCGCCTCCGAGCATGGGGCTTGGTGGTGGTGTACGTGGCGGTGGTCTACAGCACGATTCCGGTGGTGCCGACCGTCTGGCGCGCCATGGCGGCGTACACCGATGGCTCGATCCGGTACCTCGGAGTCATCGGGGTAGTGGCCGTCGCGCTGGTGGTCGCCCTGCAGGCGATCCGGCGCGTGGGCACTCGGCGGCTGTGGGTCTACCCCGTGCTGGTGGTCATCGGGGCCGTGTACGGGATCTTGCTGCAGGAGTACGCGCAGTTCCCGGCCGAACGAGTGCATCTGCTGGAGTACGGATTCATGGGTTGGCTGCTGCTGCGCGCCCTGCGCCTGCATACGCGGGCCTGTGTGGCGTACGGGCTCAGCCTTGTGGCCACGGCGCTGATCGGTCTGGGCGACGAGTGCATCCAGTGGGTGCTGCCGCAGCGGGTCTTCGAGCTCAAGGATGTGCAACTGAACGCCGTGTCCGGAGCGCTCGGACTGCTGGTGGCGCGCCTCGCAGAGGCGCCTGGCGAACCGGCGCCGGGCAAAGGGTGAGGAGTCGCGACAGGCCATGCCATCGTCTGGCCCGCTGTCGTCGCCGCTGGACAGGGAGCGTGCAGCCAATTCGGGAGAGCCCTGGGGAGCGGCCAGCGCCTGGTTGGACAGCAGTGCGCGCTGGCTGTTGGTGCTCCTGCTGGGCGTGGTGCCCTTGGTCTTCACGTCTGTCCACACCGACTACACGGTGCCCAAGACGGCCCTCCTGTTGTCGGTGGCCCCGCTGCTGCTGGGCTTGTCGATCGTGCGAGCAGCCATGGCCGGATGGCCGCTGGCGTCCGCTCTGCGGTGGTTGGAGCTGTCGCTGGGAACGCTGGCCGCCGCGACGCTTCTGGCCTGGATCCGCAATGGAGCGACCGCGTTCAGCGCCGAAGCCAGCCTGATCCAACTGGCCCTGATCGGGCTGTGCCCCGTGGGGGCCTGGGCTGCTTCCGAGCCGCGCTTCATCGTCCGAGCCAGCCGCGCCATCGGGCTGAGCAGTTCCGCGGTCGCGCTGCTCGGAGTGCTGCAAGTCATCGGACTGCGGCTCATCCCCACGCCCGAGCAGTACCGCCACGCGCCGATCTCCACGCTGGGCAATCTCAACTTCGTCGCGCACTACCTGGAACTGGCCGTGCCGGTCCTCGTCGGCCTGGCGTTGACGACGCGAGAGCGGACCGAGCGCCTGCTCGCGTGGGGGGCAGTGGGCGCGTGCGGGCTGCACCTGGCGATGAGCCACAGCGCCGGCGGTGCGGTGAGTGTGCTCGTGGGCGCCTTGGTCCTGGTGGCCACGTTGCGGCCGCGTTGGCCGCGCCGCGTGTGGAAAGCAGCGGGCACGGGGCTGGCGCTGGCCGTGCTCGTGCTGTCGCTTCTGTTGGCCACGAGCCACTCCGCGTCGAGCCGCGACCAACAGGGTTCGCTCCAGGGGCGGTTCTGGTGGCGCTGCGAGCGAGGGTGGAGCCACGCGATCGGTGCCCTGCGCCCCTCCGGCCTGGTGCGGTCGGCGCGCGGGCTCGTGTGGCTGGACAGCATGGGCAGCATCGCGAAGCACCCATGGCTCGGAGTGGGTCCGGGGCAGTTCGGCCTCAAGGTCGCTGCCGGCAGGAGCGCGGAGCGTCAGCGCCAGTGGCGGGCGCTGATGGGCGAACGGGACGAAATCCCGTACCACGCGCACAACGAATACCTGGAGATAGCCGTCGAGACCGGCGCTGTCGGTCTGTGCGCCTTTCTGGGCGTGCTGGCGGCCCTGCTGGCGCTGGGCCGGCGCGCGCTGACCACCTCAGCGCCTGGATCCGACGAGCGGGTCTGGGCTGCGTCTGTGCTGGCAGCCCTCGGGTCGGCCTTGACGCACGCGCTGGTGAGCTTCAATCTGCACGATCCGCCGGCGGCGGTGCATTTCTGGACGTACGCGGGCGTTCTCGCTGCGCTGAGCGTTGGCGCGCAGCGTCCGGCAGGAGGCGCCGGGGGCGCGGTTGGTCCGGCGCGCGTGCCGATCGGGCGGTTGCCCGGGGGGCGCGTGCCGCGGATCGTGGCGGGGACAGCAGCAGCGCTGGTGCTCTGCGGCGCGGGAGTCGGCACTGCCGTCAGGCTGGTGGTGGCCGATCACCACTATTTCGCGGGACTGAGAGCGGATGGTCGCGGGCAGCCGGGACGGGCGGGACTGGCGTTCCGGCGGGCGGTGGCCTGGCGACCGTACGATTTCCGGTACCACCAGATGCTGGCTTTGGCCGAACTGCGTCTGCAGCGCCCAGGGCCAGCGCGCGCAGCCGTGCGGCGAAGCCTGGATCTGCACCCGCGCAATCGCGCCGCGCTGGAACTGGCCGGGCGGGCGTATGCCGAGGCGGGTCTGCTGGACAGCGCGGCGGCGGCACTGCAGGCCGCCTTGGAGCTGGACAGCACCGTGCCGGAGACGCATCGACTGCTCGCCTCCATCCAGCGGCGCGCGGGCCAGCACCGGGCGGCGATCGAGACGTGGGAACACGCGCTCGAACTGCGTCCGGACGATCCCGAGCTGCTGAACAGCCTGGCGGTGGAACACGCGTTCGCCGGCGATGCGCTGGCGGCCAAGGCGGTGCTGGAGCGCGCCGCAGAGCGAGCGTCAGCCAACGCCGAGATCATGGGCAACCTGGGCAGCATCTGCCTGGCTACCGGCGAGGCGGCGCGCGGCGAGCAACTGGTGCTCGAAGCGCTGCGATCCCAGCCCTGGCAGACCCCGTGGCGGCTCCGTCTGGCGGAGGAGTACGTGCGCACGCGTCGGTATGCAGCAGCCGCGCAGCAGGTGGATGCCATCCTAGCCTACCAGCCGGATCACGAGGCCGCCCAGCGGTTGCGGCAGCGGATTCGGGCTCACCTGGAGGAAGAACGATGAGCGATACCCAGCAGATTCCAGCGGCGACGTTGGATCTGACCGTGGTCGTGCCGGTCTACAACGAAGAGCAGAGCCTGGGGCTGCTCTGCAGCCGCACCATCGCGGTGCTCGAGCGGCTGGGGCTGCGCGGCGAGATTCTGTTCGTCGACGACGGCAGCACCGACGGGTCATTCGCGGTCATCGAGGCGCTGTTCGCCGCCAACCCCTGCGTGCGGGCGATCCGCTTTCAGCGCAACGCGCGCAAGGCCGCCGCGTTGGCTGCGGGCTTCCGCGAGGCGCGCGGCAACCTGATCCTCACCATGGACGCGGATCTGCAGGACGATCCAGACGAACTGCCACGGCTTCTGGCGGCGTTGGACGGCGGCCTCGATCTGGTGTCCGGGTGGAAGCGCGTGCGCCGCGATCCGCTGTCCAAGAGGCTGCCGTCCAAGGTATGGAATCTGGTGACCTCGGTGGTAGCCGGGGTGCGTCTGCACGACTTCAACTGCGGTCTGAAGCTCTACCGCCGCGAGGTGGCCCACGATGCCCTGCCGTACCTCTACGGCGAGCTCTACCGGTATCTACCCGCGATCGCGCACTGGGCAGGCTACCGCGTGGGCGAGATCCCGGTCAAGCACCATCCGCGGCAGTTCGGCGTCTCCAAGTTCGGTGCCAGGAGGCTGTTTCACGGTTTCCTCGACCTGCTCTCGATCACGTTCGTGGTGCGCTTCATGGCCACGCCCATGCACGTCTTCGGGAGCCTCGGGCTGCTGACGACGAGCGTGGGTCTGGGGGTCTGCGGGTACATCGCCTGGCTGCGCCTGCAGTACGGAAACATCCAGAATCGCCATCCGCTGCTCATGTTGGGCGTGCTGTTGGTGGTGGTCGGGATCCAGTTCTTCTCGACGGGGTTGGTGGGCGACATGATCGCGTCGCTGCAGCAGCGGAGTGGGCGCATCCCGCGCATCGCTCAGAGGCTCGAACGGCCGCCTGCCGCAGCGGCTGCCACGGGTCAGCCCGACACGGC
>Ga0067045_1028312_pt1 | contig 36521 bp, 31 predicted proteins | sample TerdegcTABiofilm_FD_59184 | JGI IMG/M metagenome (GOLD analysis project Ga0067045, IMG submission 59184) | Combined Assembly of (Gp0054472, Gp0054536) Wastewater bioreactor microbial communities from Singapore -Terephthalate degrading...
CCTCTCCCTGGTTTTATGAAGCCTGTACCCAAGAATATTCTTTCTTTTATCCCAGCACTTATGATTGTTATTTTTTCTTTGGTAAAAAAGCCAGTCTCACTTTTCCCTCTATGACCCTATTCTCCTATGAAAAAGACTTTGGAGAAGGATGGCATAGGCCATTAAAAAAGCAGAACCTTTTGGTTGATCGTTTTGATATTTTAGAGGAAGAGCTAAAGCATTTTTGTGAGTTAATAGCAGGGAAAGTAGAAGCAAAAATATCTGCCTCTGATGCACTAGAGACTCTTCGAGTAATAGATGCTATAAAAAAATCTTCACAAAGTGGGAAAAGTATAAGTTTATAATATAATTTATTAAGGGATAGTGGAAGGAATAGCAATAAAAAGAGGGGAGGAGAACCTTCTTAAATACTATCCCTAGTTAGGAAGGTAATTGATTTGTTCAATATTTTTCGTCAAGAGCTACACCAAATATTTTCCTTCTTTAAGTTCTATCGGAGAGAAGTGATTATTCTCTGTGCTTCCACTTTATTCTTTGTTCTATCGATAACCAGATTATTAAGCTCATCTTTAACTATACATTATTTAATTTATTATGCCCTTCTTCCCATCTTTACTATTATCTTTATTTTAAGAGAAAATCCACTCAATTTTGGAATTTGCTTGGGTGATTATAAATGGTGGTGGTTTTATGTGCTTATTACTATTATAATTGCAATTCCAATACTGTACGTGGGTTCAATTTTTTCTTCTATAGATCAATATTATTCCAAAAATTTTAATTTCCACTCCTTTTTTACCCAAACAATTCCTTTGTTATTATTCTGGGAGTTTGTTCTTCGAGGATTTTTACTTTTCGGACTTCAGGAAAGATTTAAAGAGGGGAGCATCCTGATTCAGATGGTTCCCTTTGTGCTTCTTCATATCGGGAAACCTGAAATGGAGATCCTGATGTGTATTCCCACCGGCTTATGGCTGGGGTATATTGCTTATCGAGGGAAATCATTCTGGCCTGCCTTTATTACCCACTCTTTCATTAATTTTATGCTTAATTACTTGGTTAATTATTAATACCGGATAAGAGAGATAAATATCTATAAATTATTTTTTTTAAAGAAAAATAATAGTTTTAGATGCTTGCATTATTCTACTTTGCGATAAGCCAAAGTAGAAAATAGACAGTTGGGGAAAAATGTGCTAATATAAATAAAATTTCAGTGAATGCGGAAATTAAATCAATTTAGAAAGCTTAAAATCAATATCAGGAGGAAGAAATGCAAAAAAAGGTGGAAGCTGCCTTAGATAAGATAAGACCATCGCTGCAGGCGGATGGAGGAGATGTTCACTTAGTAGAAGTGACCGCAGAGGGAATAGTGAAGGTAAAATTTATAGGAGCTTGTGCTGGATGTCCGATGAGGCAGATGACTCTTCAGATGGGTGTAGGCAGAGCTTTGAAGAAAGAAGTACCCGAAATAAAAGAGGTTATAGCGGTATAACAATTACCTAGAATAGGTAAAAAATAATAATTTTTATTCTTTAATTCAGGGGGGCACAATTTAAAATAAATTAGTGCCCTCTTTATTTATAAAGGTCTTCTTAATCTAAATGTTGTTTTCCATCATTGTGAAATAGGATAGTTTTCAGCTATAATAATAAAAAAGTATCTATTACTGGTGGTGGAGATTTAATAATGGGAAAGAACATAACCAGACAAATAAGTAAAAGAATATTAAAGAGAATATTTCAGAGAGGAATATCCTATTTTGATTCTTCCGATAAATATTTACTGGAAAAATATCTGGAGAGTCTCGAATTTAATAATAATTTGACCTCATTATTGGAAAACAAGGATTTTAGTTGTCAAGGGGTCTATTCTTTAGGCCAAAATTTGTTTATTCGTCTAGATAAAAGACATAATACTTATAATTGGCTTAATAAAGTATATCAATTTGCCCTGTCCTATTCTTTCCCAGAGGCAGTAGAAAATCTTGACCTAAAGAAAATTTCTAACGATTGTCGTAAAACTTTTTTGCTCTATTTAGAATTTTTAAAGATAATTTCTGATTTACAAAAATCTTCTAATGATCATACTTTTCAAAGCAAATATCCATTGTACTTTTTAAATACTGAGGAAAGGTTAAAACTGGAAAATCCTTCTGAATATAATAGGTTTGTAAAGGCGTTTAATGATGAGTATATTTATGAAATGATGAAGTTGAGCCAGGAAGTGTTAAGTTATAATACACTTGATCACATATGTGGAGTCAACTTTCTTGCCCTCTCCCTTGGTCGTCAATTATATGAACGAAGCTTCCCGGTTGATTTGGGGAGAGTATCTGGATCGGCAATTGGGCATGATATTGGAAAATATGGATGCAAAAAGACAGAAGCAGAGAGGACTCCTTATTTACATTATTATTATACTAATAAATGGTTTAAAAAACATAACCTTCCCTATATTGGTCATATTGCGGTTAATCATTCAGTCTGGGATCTGGAATTAGCAAATTTATCTCTTGAATCCTTAATATTGATCTATTCCGATTTCAGAGTGAAGAATGAAAACAAAGCGACCAATTCAGAAAAGATGAAAATTTTTACCCTCCAAGATTCTTTTCAAATAATTTTAAATAAACTGGATAATCTAGATGACCAGAAAAAAGAGCGATATTACCGGGTATACTATAAATTAAAGGATTTTGAGGATTATCTCCTCAATATAGGTATCAATGTCGATCTAAAAGAGAAGGAGAGGGATTTGCTCCAGGAGAGTAGAGTTAAACACTATTCCCTTATGCAGGGTAAAGAGATTGTCCAGAATTTAAAATTTTTTTCGATTGAGCATAATATCAATTTGATGTATCAATTAAGAGATGAGGATTCCTTAAATTCTTTATTAGAATTAGCCAGGAATGAAAATGATTGGAATAATCTAAGAGAATATTTACAAATATTTAACGAGTATTCTACTTATTTAACTCAGGAACAAAAGCTTATTTCTTTGAGATTCTTATATGACCAGCTAATTCATCCAGAAGAAGAAATAAGGAGAAGAAGCGCGAAACTTATTGGAAAATTAATTGCTACTTTTGAAGAGGAATACCGGAAAGAAATACCCCCTAATGTTCGGCTTGAACCTCCCCAGGTGAGCAGTGAAGAATTGTTGGAGAAATATCTTTATTATTTTTTACAACCAGACTACAAAAAACCTCTTCTAATACGCAATAGAATTATTCACTGTACATATATCCTGATTTGTTCTCTTTTTGATAACTGTCAGGATAGTCAAAGAATGCAATATCTAAGAATTATCTGGAAACATTACCAGAAAGGTTCTCACAAAGATAGAGAAGTGCAATTGGTGCTCCTGAGGGTTGCTCAATGCTTGCCCATCCATCTTTCTGAAAGATCTTTAAGTGAATTTATCAAAATTCTTTCCGGTTGGTTAATAAAAGAAGAAGTCGATTTTAGACTTTTAGCCCTCGAAAATATTATTGCTTTAATTCCTAAAATTTCTAAAAGATCGAAATATTTGGAACATTTAAAAAAGATATTTACTACCGATGTTGCTCCTTCTCTTATTCCAGCTGAAAATTATTTAAAGTTGAAAATTGCTGAGTTACTGGGATTAGAAAGTAAAATAGTGGAAAAATATCAGGAGTATTGTAAAGAAGATTTTTCTAGAATACAGCAGATTTTTCTAAGCAATTTGAAGACTTCCACCAGCTGGATAGTGAAAAAGATACAGATAGAACTTTTGTTAAGTTATATTTTAAGTACCAAACAGGAAGAGATATATGCTGCACTTCATTTTTGTAATATTTTAAAGGTAAGTGGAGAAGAAGTAATCAGAAATTTAGCAGGTCAAGCTTTGATAAGTTTGATCTCTAATTTATCCTTTGAGCAGAGAAACGAAATTATTATTGAGTTGTTAAGAGCTTTAGAAATTGAGGATTATCAATTTACCAAGTATATTCCTTATTATTTAGGCCAATTAATAACCTATCTTCCTCCTAGTGAATTGGATGAAATTATTAATGAATTGATTGTCAAAGTGAAACAGTCAGAACCCCGAATAACTTCTTTATTATTGAGGACTATCGGAATAATTATTGCCAATTATCCTCCTTATAAAGAAAGGTTTAGGGAAGATTTATCAGTATATCAAAATAGACTTCAAAAAATAGTAGGTATTCTTTTAAATGGGTTAGTACATTACAGTTTACAGATCAGGCAAATAGCTTTTCGGGTAATCGGTAGAGAGATTTTCAACTCGAAGCATCTGAGCCTGGAAGATAAAAAATTCCTATTCCAGCTTATGGCTAAAAAGATCTTGACTTTGTTGAATCCTGTTAATAAGAGCGGATTAATGTTTTTAAGTAATTGTAATGGGCTTAATTATGTATATAGATTTATCACTGATTATAGTTTCTGGAAAGGTTCTCTGGATATAGATATCCCTCCCAGAATAGCCTTTTTCCCTGGTTCTTTTGATCCTTTTTCTTTAAGTCATAAAGAAATAGTGAAAACTTTAGAAAATCTTGGTTTTGAAGTATATCTGGCGGTTGATGAGTTTTCCTGGTCCAAGAGGACACAAGCTCATCTCTACCGTAAGAATATAATCAATCTTTCTATTGCTGATGAGCTAAAAGTATATTTATATCCGGAAGATTTTCCGGTTAATATTGCCAACCCTAATGATTTAAAGCTTTTAAAGGACAATTTTCTTGCTTCAGAAGTATATATAGTAGTGGGAAGCGATGTTTTATCCAATGCTACTTCATATCAGAAAGAGAAGACAGAAAATTCAATACATACTTTTCCACACATCATCTTCGATAGGTTACCAGCGAATAGTTTTATAAATAATAAAACTAATTTAGAAGAAGTGATAAAAAAGATGGATCATGAGATTGTTAAACTTAATCTTATTCCTGAATACGAAGAGATAAGTTCAAGTCAAATAAGAGCCTATATTGACGAAAATAGAGATATATCGAAATTTGTCGATCCTTTAGCTCAAAAGTATATTTATGACAATAGTTTATACCAGAGAGAGCCACAATATAAAGATATTATGCAGACTATTTCCCTGGATATCCAGTTAATGGAAAATATTTCATTAAAAGAATTGGAAGAACTCTGTGACCAGATATTTACTTCTTCTAAAAAGAAGAAGATTTTAAGAAGGCTTAGTTCCTGTATTAATAAATCAAATTTTCGGATTCTAATTCTTTGCGATTTAGAACATCAGGGGAAAGTAATGGGATTTTCGGCCTTTCACTGGATTCGTTCAGGTAATCTTTATAAGGAATTCAATCATAATCTTGTTTCAGAATATATTAGGGAAAATGCAGTAGGTAGGATAATCTTAATTGAAGGAGTCTTTATAGCGGATGGAGTTAAAAATAGTGTAGAGGTAGGAAATTTGGAGCAGATTATTCTTACTGAAACTCTATCTTTTTGCATTTCCAAAGATTATGGTTATGCAGTTTTTAGAAACATCTTAGATAATTATGCGACTAACTCCCTTTCTGAGAATTTAGAGTTAATGGGATTTTATCCTTTACCTTTTCAGGAAGATAGGAATCTAATTTTCGTAGTAGATATAAGTAGACCGTGTATAGTTAATCTAGAAGCTGAAAGTGTTATTAAAGAACCTTTTAATCAGAATAGGCGTATTAAAGATGTAATTATTAAATCCCGTAAAAAATTACTCAAATCGATTACTTCCTTTTATCCCGGGAATATTGTTTTACCTTTTCAGATTAATTTTATTAACCAGAGGATTGTTAAAAAGATCTGCCAGTTAAATAATGTTTCTTCTGTTCCTCTAATCCCTAGAGTACTAGGCGAAGCAATGTGTGTACCTTTTGGGAAGATCTTACATAAAATGGTAGTTCCCAATACTGTTACTAAATCCTTACATACCGAAAAGGTCTTTTATCCTGATATAAGAAGCTTCGAAATAGATGCTTTTCCGAATTATTTAAGCCTGGAGAACCAAGTAAAGGTAATTCGCTCATTTAATATGCCGGTAATACTTATTGATGATTACCTGCATAAAGGGTATAGAATAAAGACTCTGGAGCCCCTGTTTCATAAATATGCTGTTCAGATAAAAAGAATAGTATTAGGAGCATTATCTGGGAGTGGAAAAGAAGTTGCTTCTATTTTAAATAGAGAGGTTGAATCAGTTTACTTTATTCCCAATCTAAGATTATGGTTTAATGAGAGTGAATTGTATCCTTTTCTAGGAGGAGATGCTATCAAAAGAGATAGCCATTATCAGGGAAATTTAGTGAGGTCGATTAATTTAATTTTGCCTTATGCGTTTCCATCCTTTATTAAAAATGTTCCCGGAAAGGTTATTTACGAATTTTCAAAGGTTTGCCTGGAAAATGCTTTGAATATTATGAACACTTTAGAAGAAGAATTTCAGATTAATCAGCAAAAGAAATTAACTCTTAATCGTTTAGGAAAGGTAATTATCTATCCCCGTTGCCCTGACCAGGGAGAGAATATAGAGTATAATTTAAATATCAGCCCATCTTATTATTTACTGAATGATCTAGAACTTTTAGAAAGAAATAGAGAAATTGTAAATAGATAAAATAAAATACTCAGCTGCTATCTTACTGATCAGTATTATCTGAATAAAAAAGAGCCGGGTTTTAATTTTTGCCCGTTCCTGCGGTCATTAAAATAGTGTATTTATCCAGTATAAAACTATTAATGAAGATTAAGAGAGTAAAAACAATGTTTTATTATAAGCTTAAAGATAAATTTTTGATCTCTTCTGAAGAATACCCTGGGCTGAAAAGAGTTCCAGAAAAGGAAGTAAAAGCTTGCCAAGATATTATCTATGCCCTCACTCGGATTAATCCTTGGAAATCTAGAAGAAGTTTTTGTGTTAGCGATCCTTCTCTATTATTTTTAAAAGAAGAAGGAATTGAATTAATTCAAAAAACCAAACAAGTAGATTACCTCTTGCCTAATTGGTTAGAGAGCAAGATAAAGAATAGAGAAATTTGTTCAATTAATACTGAATATCCAGGATGGTCAGAAGTATTTAATTATCAATCTCCTGAAAAGTGGAAGATCAATATATTGGGGTTGGGGGACGTGGGAGGAACTATTCTTACTGGATTAAGATTATTAGGCGGGAAATGGATCAAGAGTATTGGTATATATGATAAGAATGACCAATTGGTAAAAAGATGGGAAAGAGAGGCTAATCAGATTATTGATCCTTCTGGAAATAAAAAATTTCCAGAAGTATATCCAGTAAAAGAGAGTAATCTTTTTGATGTTGATTTATTTATTTTTTGTGCTACAGTCGGTGTACCTCCTCTTTCTCAGGTGAAGAAAGATGTTCGGATGGAACAATGGGAGGGGAATTCCAGGATAATTTCTAATTTTGCCAGACAAGCCCGCGAAAATTCATTTAAGGGGATTTTTGTAGTAGTGTCTGATCCTGTAGATTTATTATGTAAAGCAGCTTTTTTAAGCAGTAACAGAGGTAAGGGAGGAAAACTTGATTTTAAAGGATTAGCTGCAGAACAGATCAGGGGTTATGGCTTGGGGGTGATGTATGCTCGAGCAAGGTATTATGCTAAGAAGACTGCTCAGGCCAGGATTTATGATAAAGAAGTAAGAGCCTTTGGACCCCATGGTCAGGGCTTAGTAATTGCCAATAGTATTAAAAGATATAATGAAAATTTATCCGAAATACTTACAGAAAAAACTTTAAGAGCAAATTTGGAGATAAGGGAGCTTGGTTATAAACCTTATATTGCCCCGGCTCTTTCTTCTGTCTGTTTACCCCTTCTAGCCACCATACAGGGTAAGTGGCATTATAGTTCAATCTTCCTGGGGGGAATATATATGGGATTAAGAAATAGATTACTTCCTTCTGGAACTGAGCTGGAAAGATTATACATTCCTCATCCCTTGATGGAAAAGATTAAAAATAGCTATTTTGAATTGAGTAAGATTTCTAATCAGTGAAAAGTTAAAGGTTTTCCGAGGAGGATTAGATAGGAATTCCTTATATAATAATAAAGGAAAAATATCCAGATACTTTACCCAAATTATAGAAGATTATACTAGCGATTATAATTTAATTACCTAAAGCTACAGGGAAGGAATAGAGAAGAAGACAAGAATTTATAGGTAAGAAATTTGCTGAAATTGAAATTAGTAAGAATGGACTTACTGGATGAATAAGAAAGACATTAAAAATTATACTTTAGATGAGTTAAAAGTAGAAATCGGGGATAGTGGAGAAAGGAGCTTTCGAGCAGGACAAATCTTTTCCTGGATTTATAAAAAAGGTATTGAAGATTTTAAGGCCATGACCAATCTCCCCGAGGCATTCAGAAGTTTTCTGGTTAATAACTTCTATATCAGCAAGGTTGAATTAATAAAATCTTTGAAATCTGAAGATGCTACTGAAAAATTCCTCCTCAGGTTGGAAGATGGAAGTATAATCGAGAGTGTTCTACTCTTTTCTGATCAGGGAAGGATAACCGAATGTATCTCTTCACAGATAGGATGTAAATATAATTGTCTATTTTGTGAAAGTGGAAAAAAAGGTTTTTTTCGAAATCTTTCAGTGAGCGAAATAATAAACCAGGTCTTATTGATAAGAAAAGAAAGAGGGATTAATCCTCATAATATTGTATTTATGGGTATCGGAGAGCCTTTAGATAATTACGATGCGGTGATAAAGTCCATTTATATCTTTAATTCCCGGGATGCTTTTAATATAGGTTCTAGAAGAATAACCATTTCTACCTGTGGCATAATACCAGCGATTAAAAAATTACAAGAGCTTAATTGGCAGGTAGAGCTATCAGTATCTCTTCATGCTCCGGAAGACCGATTGCGGTCTTATTTGATGCCAGTTAATCGTAAATATCCCCTCCATGATTTAATTAATACTTGCAAAAATTATGTCAAAAAGACCAATCGACAGATTACCTTCGAATATGTCTTAATAGAAGGGGTAAATGATTCACTAAAACAGGCAGAAGATTTTGCCCGGCTAATTAGAGGATTTAATTTTAAGGTAAATTTGATTATTTTTAATTCTCTACCTTCCTCTCTATGGAAGCCTTCGTCTCTTCAACGGGTGAGAAGGTTTAAGGAAATATTAACTAAACGAGGGATCACCACTACTATAAGGAAATCTAAAGGCGATACTATCTTAGCTGCTTGTGGACAATTGAAGGCCCTTTACCTGGAAGACTAAGACCGGCAAAAGGAATAACTGTAGAGAAGGATCAAAATATTTATTGACTTTGAGACTATTTCTGATATACTTTTAAAGAAGAAATTAATCAGGAAGGGGCCCATAGCTCAGCTGGTAGAGCAACCGGCTCATAACCGGTCGGTCCCTGGTTCGATCCCAGGTGGGCCCACCATAGGCAAATGAAGATTGTTTTAAAATTGATTAAGATTAAAAATATAAGACATGATAATTGCCAAACCTTACTTCTTCTTCGTAAGAGGTAAGGTTTTTTTGTTTTAGAAGAAAGTATAGCTGGAAAAGGGAGGAGTATTTATTTGAAAGAGCAATTAGAAATACTTTTAGAGTTACAAAGAATAGATAATAGTATTGAAGAGGAAGAGAAAAAGGGAAGAGAATTACCTCTGAAGCTGGAAAGGATTAAACAGGAGATAGTAGAATTGCAGAATTACCTGGAGAGCAAAAAGAAAATAGTAAAAGATTTACAGATAAAGTTAAGCAGAAAAGAATTAGATTTATCCGAAAAATCTAATAAAATTATGAAACATCAGGAAGATTTATATGGGGGAAAGATAACGGATATAAAAGAATTAAGGCAATTACAATCAATAATTGAGACTTATAAAGAAGAAAAAAGATCAATAGAAGATAATTTGTTAGATTTAATGGTAGAAATAGAAGATTCTAAGAAAGAAGTTGATGCACTGGAAGAAAAATTATTTAAGCAAAAAGAGTATTTAAATAAATGTCAGCAAGAAATAGATTTAAGTATAGCCCAGATAAAAGAAAGAATTAATTATAACTGTGATCTAAGGAAAAAGATATTAGAGAAGATTACAGATAGCCATCTGCTCAATGAATATGAATTGTTAAAAAGAGTAAAAGAGGGGAGTGCTATAATAGAAGTAAACGAACCTATCTGTCCGGGTTGCTATCTTAATTTACCCAGTGATACAGTATATCAACTAAAAAAGGCTGAAATAGTAATAACTTGTCCCAATTGTAACAGGATTTTAGTCTGGAAAGAATGATGGTTCTTATTTGACTTTTTATAGTTATAATGATATCTTTTAAAAGTAGGAAAAGTAGATCAGGTAATCGCGGAAGGAGATTATCTTCTTTCGAGGAAAGTCCGAGCTCCGCAGGGCAAAGTGCTGGGTAATACCCAGTGAGGGTGACCTCAAGGAAAGTGCTACAGAAAATACACAACCCGATATCATTATATCGGGCAAAGGTGAAATGGCAGGATAAGAGCCTACCAGTTGTTGGGTGACCAACAAGCTTAGCAAACCCCACTTGGAGCAAGACCAAATAAGAAGAGTTGCAGTGGCCCGCTGAATCTTCGGGTAGGTCGCTAGAGGGGTAAGGTAACTTACCTCCTAGAGAGATGATTACCACTCTTATAGTTAAAATATAAGAGAACAGAACTCGGCTTATGATCTACTTTTAAGTCAATACCTGAAAAGAAGAGATATAGTTAGTTAAAATGAATAGCTTTATCTCTTCTTTTATATAGGTATTGATTTCTGGAAATTACCCTTCTAAATCATTTTAAAAGGGCTTTTTGCTCTCCTTCTTCTTTCTTCACCCTTAAACTTTACCATGACACCTTTATATTTATGTCTATTTCCAATTTTTCACGCTAAATATAGAGTATTTGGGAAATTTTTTTAAAAAATTTATTTTTTTTTAAAAAAAAAGAGGATTTCAGGAAGGCTATATAGTATAATGTAAATGAAGTGGAGTAAAGTGGAGTAAAGTGGAAATTTCTAGGAGGAGAATAGTAGATGTTCTTAGGTCAGTATGAACATACTATTGATGAAAAAGGTAGATTAATTGTACCTGCTAAATTTAGAGAACCTCTGGGAGAGAATTTTATAATCACTTTTGGCTTGGATTTATGTCTTTTTGTTTATCCCCTAGAAGAATGGAAGGATTTATCGGAAAAACTAAAATTACTCCCTTTAGGACAAAAAGATGCTCGTGCTTTTAAAAGAATTCTTTTTTCCCGAGCTAATGCCGGTATCCTGGATAGTCAGGGGCGAATGGTTATAATGAAATACCTCAGAGATTATGCCCAGATTGAACGAAATGTTATGATTATTGGAGTCCTGGATAGAATAGAAATCTGGAGTAAAGAGATCTGGCAAAAATATTTTAGCGAAGTAGAAAGTTCTTATGAAGATATAGCTGAAAGGGTATATGAACAAAAGGATAAATAGTAATGAATTGTTTTCATGTTCCCGTGATGCTCGAAGAAGTCATATACTACTTAATCCAGAATAAAGGAGGTGGTGTGTATATTGATTGCACCTTAGGTGGTGGGGGGCACTCAAAGGCTATATTAGAAAGGATTTACCCAGATGGTTTGTTGATAGGAATTGATCAAGATATAGAAGCAATAAAAAGAGCAAGAGAAGAATTATCGATTTATCTGGATAAAGTTATCCTGATTCACCATAATTTTAAGAGTTTAGAAGAAATAATCTCCGATTTAAAGATAAAAAATATTTCTGGAATACTATATGATTTAGGGGTGTCCTCTCACCAACTTAAGGAAAAGGAGAGGGGGTTTAGCTTTAAAGAAGATGGTCCATTAGATATGCGGATGGATTTATCTCAGAAATTTAATGCCAGTATTTTAGTCAATAATTATTCGGAAAAAGAGCTTATTCGGGTTTTTAAAACTTATGGAGAAGAACGTTTTGCTCACAGAATTGCTCGGGCTATTATCTTTGAGAGGCAGAAAAAATCTATTACTACTACTGGACAATTGAAGGAAGTAGTATTCAGAGTTCTCCCTACTGAGGTAAAGAAGAAACAGAGCTGGAGAATAAATCCAGCTACCAGAATTTTTCAGGCTATCAGAATAGAAGTTAATAATGAATTAGAGGCTTTAGAAAATAGTTTAGTTCAGGCCCTTAAAATACTGCGAGAAGAAGGTAGGATTTGTGTAATTTCTTATCATTCTTTAGAAGATAGAATAGTTAAGAATATCTTCAAAAATGCTGAAAAACAGATTGAATTTCAGGATCTTTATAAACTGAAAGTGCTAACTAAAAAGCCGGTTACTCCCTCTCTAGAAGAGATAAAGAGAAATCCAAGAGCAAGGAGCGCAAAATTAAGAGTAATCGAAAAATTAAAAAAGGAAACTAATCTATGAGCAATTATTTTAAATAGACTAATAATTAGAAATACCTTATTTTTTCTAAGTTTATCCTTCGGTATTGATAAATTTGAAAAGGTGAGAGGATATGTCAAGAAGAAGTCAGAAATTAAGAGAAAATAATTATTGTAAAAATAAAAGCGTGTTTATTAATTATGGCCTTGTTTTATTATTTATATTCTTTTTTACTTCTTTGACTATTCTATATATTGCCAACACTATTACTCTTACCGAAATGGGATACAAATTAATAGAATTAGAGAATTATAAAGAAGATTTAATTGAAGAAAATAAGAGAATCGAACTTGCCGTAGAGACACTTTCCAGAATAGACCGCATTGAAGAGATTGCTTGTAATCATTTAGGTATGATCAGACCAAAAGAAGTAAAGTTTGTTGCCTCGCTTCCTTTGCCGGAAGTTAATCCTGGACGAAGTGCAGAAACAATGAGTGAAAATTATGAAGGGAAGAGGCCATTATTAGCTATGGTGAGTTTGGAAAAGATCAATCAATTAATTTCTTCGCTATTAAAATAAGTTGATTATAATTATATTGCCATGAATAAAGGTGGGAATGGTGTTTGCTGGACAAAGAGAAAAAAGAGCGAATTATTTTTTTATTGGTTGTCTTTATTGTTCTTTTCTCTTTAATAATATATAGATTATATAATATTCAGATTATCCACCATGATACCTACCAGGTTCTGGCTCGCAGAGAACACCTTACCTCCCTTTATATAGAAGGGGAAAGAGGGAATATTTTTGATCGAAATTTTAAAAAATTAGCCGTTAATGTAAATACTAAATCCCTCTTTGCTATTCCCCCTCAAATTCAAGATCCTCAGCAAACTGCCCAAATCCTTTCTTCAATTTTAAAATTGAATAGGATAGAATTACTAGAAAAATTAAATCAAAAGAGCGCTTTTGTCTGGGTGAAGAGAAAGCTCAGTGATTCAGAAGTGGAAAGGATAAGGGACTTAAGTATTGCAGGATTGGATTTTCTGGATGAGAATAAAAGGTATTACCCCAAGAATGAACTGGCTTCTAACCTTCTGGGTTTTGTAGGTATAGATAATCAGGGATTGGAGGGGGTGGAATTATTTTTTGATCAAGAATTAAAGGGCTTGCCTAACTTGGTTGTGCTGGAAAGGGATGCAGCAGGTGGAAAGATACCACTTAGTATTCAAGGTTCAAATAGTTCTCATGATGGAAATTCAATAGTTTTAACTATTGATGAGGTTATTCAGTATATTACTGAAGAAGCTTTAGAAAAAGCTTATCAACAATATAAAGCGAAAACCGGGATTGCTATAGTGGTTAGACCTAAAACTGGAGAAGTGCTAGCTATGGCTTCCCGACCTACTTACAACCCAAATAATTTTAATGATTATTCCCAGGCTCTCTGGAGAAATCGAGCAATCACTGATATTTTTGAACCAGGTTCTACCTTTAAGGTAATTACCATTTCTACTGTCTTGGAAGAAAAAGTGGCTAGATTAGATGAAAAATTTAACTGCCGGGGGGCGATTAACTATAATGGGACTATTTTTCACGATATTGATCCCCATGGTTTACAAGACTTTACTGGAATAGTGAAGAATTCCTGTAATATTGGAGTAATTCAAGTGGGGACCAGATTGGACAAAAAAGCTTTTGAAGATTCTATAAGAAGGTTTGGCTTTGGAACGTTGACAGAAATAGATTTACCGGGCGAGGTAAGTGGATTAGTGAGAGATTCCAGAGACTGGTCAAAAATTTCTTTGGCTTCTCTATCCATAGGTCAGGAAATAGCGGTAACCCCAATACAATTAATTATGGCGGTATCTGCTATGGCTAATCGAGGAACCTTAATGAAACCTTTGATAGTGAAAGAAGTTTTAGATGAGCGGGGAAATACCATTAAAGTATTTAAACCAAAACCAATAAGACAGGTTGTTTCGATAGATACTGTTTTGACCATGAATAGAATCCTGGAAGAAGTAGTTCTTGATGGAACTGGGGTAAGGGCTAAGCTTAAAGGATATAGAGTAGCCGGTAAGACCGGTACAGCACAAAAATTTGATTTTTCTACTGGAAAGTATTCTAAAAATAAATATACTGGATTATTCGTAGGTTATGCTCCGGTAGAAGATCCTCAAATAGCGATTTTAGTTTTACTAGATGAACCGCAGGGGAGTTATTATGGTGGTACAGTAGCTGCTCCAGTTTTTCAGGAAATCGCCTCTAAAGTACTTCCTTATTTATCGATTCCGCCCGAAGAATAGTAAGTTAATTAAAATGATATATCCTTGATTAGGGCTTAAATGATCTTATTTATCCTTAACAATTGAAGAATAAATAGTTAACCGGAATAATTTTAAGAGACGGCTTAAAATAGTACCGGTTACTATAATAAATTAGGGGATATTTAAATGGATGCTTTTCAATAAAAAGTGGTTTTTATAGATATTTAAAATTGAAACAGAATGGACAATAGGATATACTATTTACGATAAATAATGAGGCAATAATTTATGAGATTGAGAGAACTGATTAACAATCTAGAAGTTAAAGAAATTAAGGGGGATTTGGATTTAGAAATTTCTGGAATCAACCATGATTCACGCCAGATTAAGGAGGGAGATTTATTTGTCTGTATAAAGGGCTTTAATTTTGATGGACATTCCTTTGCTGGCGAAGCAATTAACAAAGGTTGTATTGCTCTAGTAGTTGAGCAGGATTTATGTACTTCCAGATCGGACCTTACAGTAATTAAAGTCCCCGATTCACGTCAAGCCCTCTCTTATTTAGCCAATCGATTTTACGGCTTTCCCTCACAAAGATTAAAACTGATTGGAGTTACTGGCACTAATGGTAAGACTACTATTGTTTATATGCTAAGAACTATCTTTTCCTTGGCAGGTTATAAGACTGGATTATTAAGTACTGCCCAGAATATAATCGGAAATGAGATAAATACCTCTCATATGACTACAATGGAATCTCTTGATTTACAGAAGAGTCTGGCTAAGATGTTGGAACAAAAGATAGAATATGCAGTAATGGAAGTATCTTCTCATGCCTTACAATTATCCCGGGTACTCGGGTGTGATTTTGATGTGGGAATTTTTACTAATATTAGTAAAGAGCACTTTGAAATTCATAAAAAATTTACCCATTATTTAAAAGCCAAGAAGAAATTATTTTTATATTTAAATGAAAGCAAAAAAGATCCATACCGGAAGTTTGCCATTATTAATGTAGATGATAAACACAGTGATGATTTTATTGCCTGTAACAGAGTAAATTTAATTACCTATGGAATGGAGAAAAAAGCGCAGGTAAGGGCACTGGATATAGAAAAAGGCTTAAAATATACTACTTTTCTTGCTGATACACCAGTGGGTAGAGAGAGAATCTACTTAAATTTTGGGGGGGAATATAATATTTATAATGCTCTCGCTGCTATTGCCACGGCAATTTCTCAGAGAATTACCCTGGGGGATATTTCTCGGGCTTTACATAATTTTTATGGAGCTCCAGGAAGATATAAACTGCTCGATTTAGGGCAGAACTATACTATCATAATTGATTTTGCCCATAATTATCATGGGTTGATGAATATATTGAGGTATTTACGTAATTTTACTCCCCACCATATTATTACCGTTTTTGGCCATGGCGGTGAAAAGTATAATAAAGTTCGAGTTATTATTGGGAAGGTGTTGGGTACTTATAGTGATTATGTAATCATTACTGCTGATAATCCTAAAAGTGAAGACCCTTTAAATATCGCCCGAGAAATTGAAAAGGGGATCAAGAAGACCGGCAAAGATTATATTATAATTCTTGATCGAGTAGAAGCAATTAAATATGCCTTGGGCATAGCGCAACAGGATGATATTGTGTTGATCGCGGGTAAAGGACCAGAAAATGAACAGATCTATCAACATAAAATAATTCATCATAATGATGAAGAGGTAGTAAGAACTATCCTGGGAGGGAAAGAGCAGAATTGTTAGAGTATAAGATTGAAGAAATTGTCCGATTTATTTCTGGGAGAGTAATTCAGGGTAACCCCGAGATTATAGTAAATAATATTTCTATAGATAGTAGGACTTTACAGCCTGGGGATTTATTTATTGCTTTACCGGGATTAAATTTTGATGGACATGATTTTGTATGGAAAGCCTTTAAGAAAGGGGCAAAAGGTGCTGTAATTAGGAAAGATAGAAAAAATTATATTCTGAATAGCTGTCGATGGAAAGATAAGGTTTTGGTGGTAGTGGAAGATACCTTATTGGCCCTGCGGGAATGGTCCAAGCACTATAAAAAGGCTTTTAGTACTTTAAATATTTGTATAACCGGAAGTAATGGGAAGAGCACAACTAAAGAGTTGATTGCCCATTTACTTGGTCAAAAATTTTCTCTCCTGAAGACTATGGGGAGCTATAATAATGAGATCGGTATTCCTCTTACTTTGTTGCAGCTCGATCACTCACACCAGATATTAGTTATAGAAATGGGAATGAGAGGGTTAGGAGAGATAACCATGCTTACCGATATAGTTTCTCCTGACCTGGCGATAATTACCAACATTGGAGAGGCTCATATTGGTTTATTGGGCTCAAGAGAGAATATTTTTAAAGCCAAGAGTGAATTATTATACTCTTTGAATTCGAAAGGAGTAGCCTTTTTAAACGGAGATGACCCTTATTATGCCAGAATGAAAGAGATAGTGAAAGGTAAAGAAGTAATTAGTTTTGGCTTAGATGACCAGAGCGATTTTATGGCAGAAAACATCCAGCTGATGGAAGAAGCTGGAATAAGCTTCTATCTAAAAGTAAAAGGTAAAAAGGTTAAAAAGATGTTTTTACCTTTATTGGGAAGACATAATCTTTATAATGCCCTGGCTGCCATAGCAGTTGCCTATTATCTTAATCTAGATTTAGAATTAATTGAACAAGGATTAGCCAGCTTTCCATCATTAGCTATGCATCTCCAATTAATTCAATTACCTAATCAAGTTAAGATATTGAATGATACCTATAATGCTAATCCCCTGTCTACAAAAAAAGCCCTGGAAACTTTAGTGGAGATAGGTAAAAATAACCGAAAAATTGTAGTTTTAGGAGATATGCTGGAATTGGGTAAAAAGAATTGTTTTTATCACCAGCAGATTGGCAAGAAGATAGCAAAATTTCCCATTGATATCCTATGTACTATTGGGGAAGGTGGAAGGATAATTGCTCAAACAGCAAAAAGAGAAGGTCTATCCCCAAAGAGAATCTTTTCTTATCAGAAGAATAGGAAAAGATGTTTAGCTAAAAGATTAATGTATCTCTTCCAACCCGGAGATTTGGTATTACTGAAAGGTTCCAGAGATATGCATCTGGAAGATATTTTAGAATTATGGCAGAAAGATTTTCAAGGATATATAGAAAGCAGGAGGAAAAAGTGAATAACTGGGCATTAATAAGCTTAATCTCTTTTTTAATCCCCTTGAGTATTTTGCCCTTTTTTATTAATTTTTTAAAAAAACATCATATCGGGCAGAAAATTCGCCAGGAAGGTCCAGACTTGCACCAGCATAAAATGGGAACTCCCACCATGGGTGGATCAATAATTATATTTACTTTACTAATGGTTAGTATACCTTTATTTAAATCCCATAGCTATTTTATTTGGTCTCTCCTTATTACTATCTCTTTTGGAATGATTGGATTAGTAGATGATTTAATAAAATATTTTAAAGAGAGGTCTCTAGGTCTATATGCCTGGCAAAAAATATTTTTGCAAATTGCTTTGGGAATTATATTGATATATTCTATTCAGAAGATGACCGATTTAGGTACTTCGATTTATGTTCCCTTTATTAATGGTAGTTTAGATCTGGGTCAGGTTTTTATGCCTTTTGTTGTATTAGTGTTGGTGAGTACAGTAAATGCGGTTAACTTAACTGATGGATTAGATGGTTTGGTGGTAGGGTTAACTTTTATTGCGATGATAAGTTTTGCTTTTATTGCCCATAATCAAAATGTAGAGTCGATGAGCCTTTTCTCTTTAATGGTGGCTTTTTCTTCTCTAGGATTCCTTATCTACAATTTTTTCCCTGCTCAAATTTTTCTAGGGGATACGGGTTCTTTCGCCCTGGGCGGAGCTTTAGCCTCAATCGCTATATTTACCAGAACAGAACTTTTTTTATTAATTATTGGAGGAGTATTTGTCATTGAGACTCTTTCAGTAATTTTACAGGTAGCTTCGGTAAAATTAAGGAAAAAGGTATTGTTTAATATGAGTCCTCTTCATCACCATTTCGAAATATCGGGGTGGAAGGAACCAAAAATTGTAATCAGATTCTGGATAACGGGCATATTATTTGCCCTCCTTGGATTAAGTAGTTATAAATTTTTATAATGAAACAATTCTTTATGGATTGATTAATCGATTAAGGAAATTAATCTTTTTAGTTTGGTGATAATATCAATTCAATAAATTTTTAAGGAGCAGTTTTAAAGTGACTTTAGAAAAAAAACATCCTGATTTTGTATTATTTATAATCGTTATGACCTTAGTCGCAATTGGGATTTGTCTGGTTTTTAGCTCCACTTACATTATGGGGTATAAATGGTATGAAGATAGTTATTATTTTTTAAAAAAGCAAATACTTTTTGTCCTGATCAGTCTGGGAGCTTTCTTTTTTGGCCTTTTCATGGATTATCATTTTTATAGAAAGATTATTTTACCTTTATTAATCATTTCAATTCTATTACTAGTGGCGGTATTTATTCCCGGCATTGGGCACTTAGTGGGGGGAGCTAGAAGATGGATTCAGTTAGGTTTTATTTCTCCTCAGCCCTCAGAGATTGCGAAGTTTGCCATTATTTTATATATAGCAGATTCATTGACTCGGAAACATGCTACAGAAGTGAAGACTTTTGTTAAAGGCATATTGCCCTCCCTTATCATTGTAGGAATAATTTCTTTGTTGGTTTTAAAAGAGCCCGATTTCAGCACATCAATAATTATTCTGAGTATTACTTTTATCATGTTGTTTATCGGGGGTACCAGGATTACCCAGCTCTTTGCCCTGATCATTGCTGCTATTCCATTAGGATTTTTGGTCTTATTAAAAGAAGGATATAGAAGAACGAGAATGATGTCTTTTTTAAATCCCTGGATAGATCCTCTAGATAGTGGCTTTCATATTATTCAGTCTTTATTAGCCCTGGGGAGTGGTGGTCTTTTTGGGATTGGTCTGGGAGAAAGCAAACAAAAGTATTTTTATTTACCTGACCAGCATACTGACTTTATCTTTTCTATTATTGGTGAAGAATTGGGATTTATTGGTACTACCCTGATTATTATTCTTTTTTTGTTATTGTTATGGAGGGGATTTAAAATTGCTATGAACGCGGTAGAGCAGTTTGGAGGATTATTAGCTGCTGGTATCACCTCTATGATAGTTTTTCAGAGTTTTATAAATATTGGAGTAGTAACCAAGATGATTCCCACTACTGGTATTACTCTACCTTTTATCAGTTACGGAGGTACTTCCTTAATAGTGAATATGTTTTGTGCTGGGGTCTTGTTGAATATTTCTAGTTTTCGAATGAAAGAGAAGGAAGAAGAGATTAAATAAATGGCTATCAAGATTATCATTACCGGGGGAGGAACGGGGGGGCATATTTATCCCGGATTGAATTTAGCTTTTGAGTTGAAAAATAGAGATTCAAGAAACGATATCTTATTTATCGGTAAAAAAGGGGGTATGGAGGCAGAGCTGGTTCCCAGGGAGGGTTTTAAATTTGAAAGTATTAGTGCCAGGGGGATACAAAGAAAATTCTGTGTAGAAAATATTTGGGCGATAGTTATATTTTTTATTTCCTGTATCCAGGCTTATAAGATTCTAAAGAAATATAAACCGGATGTAGTGATTGGTACCGGAGGATATGTAAGTGGTTCTGTGGTTCTAATGGCATCTTTAATGGGAATAGCTACCTTTATCCATGAGCAGAATGTCTTTCCAGGAATAACCAATAGAATTTTATCCTATCACGTGAAAGCGATATTTTTGAGTTTTGAACAATCTCGAAAGTATTTCAAAGGAAAGGCAGAATTAATCTTTACTGGTAATCCGATCAGATTCAAAGAAGGACCTTTAAACAGAAAGAATAAGAAAGACTTCCAGCAATTTAGGTTAGATCCCGAAAAGAAAACTATTCTTGTATTGGGAGGCAGTAAAGGTGCTGCTTCCATTAATCAGGCAGTAGTGGAAAGTATTAAAATACTTAAAAAGGATTTGAAAGAATATCAATGGCAGGTGTTGCTGGTAGCTGGCAATGAGAATTATGAGCATTGTAAAAAGATAGCTAAAGAAATGGAAAAAGAAGGCATGTTAGTAGTCGAAAAATATATCTATCATATGAAAAGAGCATATTCTTTAGCTAACCTAGTAATCTGTCGGGCAGGAGCTACTACAGTAGCAGAGCTGAATGCTTTTGGATTACCTGCGATCCTGATCCCCTATCCCTGGGCTACTAATAATCATCAGGAGTATAATGCTCGAGTTCTGGAAAAAGAGGGTGCAGCCATAGTGTTATTGGATAAGGATTTAGTGAGAAATAAACTAACTGAAGAGCTACTGGGTTTAATAAAAGAGGAAAAGAAGCTAGAGATAATGTCTATTAATAGTAAAAAATTAGGTAAACTGGATGCTGCTCAAAAAATTGTAGATTTTATTTTAAAATATATTAATAAAAATAAGCCAATAAGAGATTAAAATAGAATGAAAAAAGTGATACACTAATAGATAATAAGTAATTATTTAGGTTAATAGTTTTAGAATTAATCTGTTTAGAATAGGAGACTTATTCTATGGTAAATCAAAATAAGGAACATATTCATTTTATAGGAATTGGTGGAGCAGGTATGAGTGGTCTGGCTTCTATTCTTCTCGATTTAGATTATAAAGTAAGTGGTTCAGATATAAAAGCCTCCAAGATAACTAAAAGGTTAGAAGATAAGGGGGCTACTATTTTTTATAGTCATCATCAAGACCATATTAAGGGGGCTGATTTGCTAGTGATATCCACGGCTATTTCTCAAGATAATCCAGAGATTCAAGCAGCGAGAGCTCAAAATATTAGAGTGATAAGAAGGGCGGAGATGCTTGCCCAAATAGTGGAAAATAAGAAATTAATCGCTGTTTCAGGAACACATGGTAAAACTACGACCACTTCTATGATCAGTCTTATTTTAGAGAAAGGCGGTTTCGATCCCTTGATAGTGGTGGGGGGAGAAGTAATTAATTTTGGTGGGAATGCTAAAATGGGAGGGGGAAGCTATGCCATTGCGGAAGCAGATGAAAGTGACGGTTCTTTTCTAAAATTGAATCCATTTTTAGCAGTGGTTACTAATATTGAAGATGATCATTTAGACTATTATGGCAATATGGAAAATGCTTCCCGGGATTTTAGTCAATTCATAAATAAAATATCGGATAATGGATTTGCAGTCTTATGTAAAGATTGTCAAAATATTTGTGAATTAATCAAGTACTGTAAAAAAAGGATAATTACTTATGGGGTATATACAGAGGCGGATATAGTAGCTAAAGAAGTGGAACTAAAGGTATTAAGTTCTACTTCTCAGGTATATTGGGGAAAAAAGAAGCTTGGTGAGCTGCATTTAAATGTATCAGGATACCATAATATCTCTAATGCCCTAGCTTCCATTGCGGTTACTCGGGAATTAGGAATGGACTTTGAGAAAGTGGCGAGTATTTTGGAAACTTTCGCCGGGGTAGAAAGAAGGATGCAGATTGTTGCTCAATTAAATGAAGAGATATTAGTAATGGATGATTATGCGCATCACCCCACTGAAATAAGAGTAACTCTAAGGGCGATTAAGGAAAGCTGGCAAGATAGAAGAATAATAGTGGTATTTCAACCCCACCGCTATACCAGGACAAAAATTTTAGCTCATAAATTTGGAGAGGTATTTGAGGATGCTGATCAGGTAATTATTAATGATATCTATTCTGCCAACGAACCTCCCATTTTTGGAATTACTGGGAAAACCATCTTTGACCAGGTAGTTAAAGCTAATGGCCATAGTGATCTCCGATATATACCCGATAAAAGTGCTACCCTGGAATATTTAACCAAGGTTGTAAAGCCCCGTGATATTATAATAACTATGGGAGCTGGAGATGTATGGATGATCGGTCGAGAATTAATTAAAAAATTGTCGAGTTAATATTTTTAATGGTTGGATAAAAAATGAAAAAAGAGATTAATTATAGTAAAATTAGCCATGAATTTAAAGAAAAGGAGATTAGTAAACTCATAAAGTGGAATGAACCTTTGATGAATCATACTTCCTTAAAGATTGGAGGACCAGCAGACATCTTTTGTTCTCCTAATACGATTGAAGAATTAGTGACTACCATTTCTATCTGTCAGGATAATCATCTCCCTTTCTATATTATTGGAAACGGAACGAACTTATTGGTATTGGATAAAGGAATTAGGGGGATGGTCATAAAGTTGGGTGAGGACTTTAAAAAGGTATCCTTTCATCAGGAAAATGTGCGGGTGGGGGCGGGAGTTAGTGTACAGTATCTAAGTATTTTAACTGCCGATCAAGGATTAAATGGTTTAGAATTTGCCATTAATATACCCGGCACGATCGGAGGTTGTATCCTTAATAATGCCGGTTTTAACGGAAATTGTTTGGCCGACATAATAGAAAGTGTCACTTTTTTAAATCGAGAAAAAAGGGTAGAAAAAAAATTTGCATCTGATCTTAGTTTTAAATACCGGGAATGTAATTTGAAGCATGAGGGAGTAATCATTTTAGAAGCAAATTTATTACTCAAAAAGGGAGATAAAGAAAGAATTCAAGATTTAATGAAAAGATTTACCGAGATTAGAAAAGAAAGACAACCGGTTAATGAATTGAGTGCAGGTAGTATTTTTAAGAATCCTGAAGGTTATTTTGCCGGGGAACTTATTGAAAAAATAGGAGCCAAAGGTTTAACTATGGGCAAGGCAGTAGTTTCTACTAAACATGCCAATTTTATCATCAATAATGGTGGAGCGAAGGCTACCGATATCCTCTGGTTAATCACAGAAATTGAAAGGAGAGTAGAAGAAAAGTTTAATCTAAGATTAGAAAGAGAAATAGAGATATGGGGGGAAGAATAGGAACCTAATATTAAGGAAAATACGACCTGATATAAGGATTTGACATTATCGAGCTGAGGGAATTTAAGTAATTTACAAGATATCAATAGGGTGGGTAGATTAATATTATTATTTTTAGAAGTTTTATAACATTCATAGACAGGTTTTTGCAGGTACTTACTAATGAGATTTTTTAAAAAAAATGACTATGAGGAACTTGAACTAGATGAGGAAGAACAGGAAAATCTAGAAGAGATAGAGGATTTTGAAGAAGAAGAATTGCCGGGAGAAGAAAAAGAGTCTCTCTGGATTAAAATAACCAGAATATTAATAATCTATTTAATTGTTGGTTTAGTGAGCTGGAATTTTTTTTATTTTATATTCAATTCAAAGTATTGTAATATAAAAGAGGTTATTATTAAGGGGAATAGTGTTCTGGATAAGGAAGATGTATTTTATCTCTCCCATATAAAGTTAGGGGAAAATATATTTAGATTAGATGTTAAGAAGAGTATAGATTTTTTAAGGCAAGATCCCTGGATTAAGGAAGTAGAGATAAAAAAAATAATTCCTCAGCAGGTGGTAGTTTCCATTGAAGAAAGAAAACCTTCAGCTATAATCATTATAGAAGAAGAATATTTCTTAGTGGATAAAGAAGGAAGAATATTATCCAGAGCTGATTCGGGCAATAAATTTGAATTGCCCCTTATTTCAGGACTAAAGATTACTCAGGCAAGATTAGGTGAGGTAATATTATCCCAAGAATTTAAAGTAGCTTTAGAGATTATTAACTCTGCTAATATAGTGATACCAGATAATTTTTATGAGATTAAAGTTTTAGACTCGGACGATTTTATGGTATACGGGAAGATGAATGAATTAATAATTAGAGCACATCAAGTAGAGGAGATTATAGGTAAAGGTAATTTATTGAGAGAAGCTTATGAAAAGATAATAAAAGAGAGATTATTAACGGATTATATTGATTTACGTTTCAAAGATAGGGTAATCATAAAATTAAAAGAATAGAATTTAGTTTTAAAGACAAGTCTCTTTCTAAGTATTATAATTAAAACGTTAATTGAAAAAGCAAATTTAAGTAAACTGGAGGTTAAGGTTATGGGGAGAGATGAAATTATAGCTGGCCTGGATATTGGTACAAAAAAAGTATGCACCATCATTGGAGAGGGTAATGTTGATGAGGTAGTTGAAATAATAGGAGTCGGGGTTGTTCCTTCTTTGGGAGTAAAAAAGGGAATCATTGTTGATTTAGACCAGGCAATTCAATCAGTTAAGCAATCCATTGAAAATGCAGAACGTATGGCTGGAATGAAAGTAAAATCTGCTTTCATTTCCATCGCCGGTAGTCATATAAATTCTGTAAATAGCAAAGGGGTAATAGCAATCTCTGAGGAGAATGCAGAGATTACCGAGAAAGATATAGAGAAGGTTATAGAAGCTGCTAAAGCGGGGATTATCTCTCCGGAAAAGGAATTGATTCATACTTTAAGTCGTGAATTTATAGTAGATGGCCAGGGGGGAATAACCGATCCATTAGGAATGACCGGTGCAAGATTGGAATGTAAGGTACATATTATTACTGGCTCCAATATTGCGGTGCAGAATTTAATTAAATGTATAGAAGGAGTAAAGCTAGATATTGACGAGATTATTTTTAGTCCACTTGCTTCCAGTAACATTGTCTTAAGTGATGCAGAAAAAGAACTGGGAACACTTTTAATTGATATAGGAGCGGGAACTACTGAATTGGCTATTTTTTTTGAAGGAGCATTAGTATACTCTGCAGTATTACCTTTGGGTGGCGGTCACATTACTAATGATTTGGCCATTGGATTAAGAACTACTTTGGAAGAAGCTGAAAAGATTAAGATAACTTATGGAAGCGCTATTGATAATGGTACTGTGCCAGAAGTTCCAGTAGAAGTCCCCAGTCTTGATGGTGGTAATAAGTATCCCGTACCGAGAAAATATATCATAGAAATTATTGAGCCAAGAGTTAGTGAAATATTTCATTTAGTTAAAAACGAGGTAAAGAAGTCAGGTTATTTTGATGCCTTATCAGCCGGAATCACTATTACTGGTGGTTCTTCTTTATTGCCTGGAGTAATTGAGATTTCTGAGAAAGTTCTTAATGTTCACAGTCGATTAGGTAAACCTAATTATGAAGGTGAATTGGCGGAAATGGTTAATGACCCAGCTTATTCCACCGCTCTGGGATTGTTGAGTTATGGCACAAAGGACTATTCTTTTCGCGAATCTTATACCTTAGGTACCAATAAACCGAGAGTAAAAAATATTTTTGAAAGGGCAATTAATTGGTTAAAAGATTTTTTTTAACCCTTAAATATTTGGAGAAAAGTACTTTATCATTTTTAAGGAGGACATAAATTGTATAACCTTGGAGATAAAATGAGTCAATTAGTAGAAATAAAAGTGATTGGCATAGGTGGCGGGGGAGGAAATGCAGTAAACCGCATGATTGAGTCGAAATTAATAGGAGTTAAGTATATTTCGGTTAATACCGATGCTCAAGTATTAGCTTTTTCTAATGCTGAATATAAAATTCAGATTGGTAGCAGTATAACTAAGGGGTTAGGGAGTGGATCGAATCCCGAAATTGGTCGGAGAGCAGTAGAAGAGGATAGAGATAAGATTGCTAAGGCTTTGGAAGGTGCGGACATGGTATTTATTACCGCAGGGATGGGAGGAGGCACTGGTACCGGTGGTGCACCATTAGTAGCCAGAATATCTAAGGATATGGGAGCATTAACTGTGGGAGTAGTTACCAAACCTTTTTCTTTCGAAGGGCGTAGGCGGATGAGACAGGCAGAAGAGGGTATTAAATTATTAAAAGAGAATGTAGATACTTTGATTGTGATTCCTAATGATAGATTACTACAGGTGGTAGATGAAAACACTTCAATGCTGGATGCCTTCAAAATATCTGATGAAGTTCTTTTGCATGGTATTCAGGGAATTACTGATATTGTGGTGGAACCAGGTTTAATCAATGTTGATTTTGCAGATGTAAGAATGATTATTGAGAATGCTGGATCGGCTATTATGGGTGTGGGACGAGCCAGTGGTGAAAATAGGGCTATTAAGGCAGCGGAAAGGGCTATCAATAGTCCGATTTTGGATACCAATATTAAAGGAGCGAAAGGAATATTATTTAATGTTAGTGGGAGTCCGAATTTAACCTTGCACGAAGTAAATAAGGCAGCTGAAATAATTGCTCAAGCAGCTAATTCTGATGCCAATATAATTTTTGGCTCGGTAATTAATCCAGAATTAAATGATGAAATTAAAATTACAGTTATTGCTGCCGGATTTGAAGATGATTACGAAAAGGTAAAAGAGTTAGCTAAGTTAGAAGAGATAGGTATAAGCGAAGATAAAATAAACTATGAAGCTCTGGATATCCCCACTTTCTTAAGGGAAAGAAAATAAAATATTAATTAGTTTTCAAGATATTTCACGAATAGAGGTCGGATCCGCCCCGGCCTTTATTTTTTTCTCTAATTTAATGGATTAAATTAAAACCTTTCTACAGGGAAAGTTTTATTATTTTTTCAATAATCCATATTGACATCCTATATTTAGTGGATTATTATGAAGATAAACTATATATGGGGGTATGAAATGAAATGCCCTTTTTGTGGTTTTGAAGATACTGGAGTAATTGAATCCAGACAAATTGGTCAGGAATTGGTGGTACGAAGAAGAAGAGTATGTAAAAAATGCAGTAAAAGATTTACTACCTATGAAAGGATAGAATTAATTCCTTTAATGATAGTAAAAAAAGATGGGAGAAGAGAACCTTTTTCTCGGGAAAAGATTATCAATGGAATTATTAAGGCTTGCGAAAAGAGACCGATCAGCATAGAAATCATAAATAATCTGGCAACAGAGATTGAAGAGAAAATAAAGAATGAAATGACCAATGAGGTAAGTAGCAATATTATTGGAGAACTAGTTATGTCTAAACTAAGAGATCTGGATGAAGTAGCTTATGTAAGGTTTGCTTCGGTATATAGACAATTTAAAGATGCCAGTAGTTTTATTCGGGAAGTTAGAAAACTTATCTGAAACTAAAAGTTTAAAAGTATTAGCTTTATTAAGCTTATTAAGTTAAGGAGTTTGAATTGATAAAATATATTCGGAAAAGAGAAGGTAATGTTGTAGATTTCGATCAAAGTAAGATATTCAATGCCATCTTAGCTGCTATGAAATCAGTTGGAGAAGAAGACTCCCATACTGCTCAAAGGATTACTGATCAAGTTGTAAAAAGATTAGAAGTAGTTTTTATTGATCAGATTCCTCAGGTTGAAGAAGTGCAGGATATTGTGGAAGAAGCCTTGATGGAAAATGGAATGACTAAAGTGGCGAAAGCTTACATTTTATATCGAGATAAAAGAAGTAGAATTAGAGAGAGATTAAAAGTTAGAAAAAGAATACAAAGAGCAAGGAGCACCACAGATATTTCTCTGTTAGTATCTACTGCTACCTGGGAAACAATTTCTCCTTGGGATAGAGATAAGATTGTTCAGGCTTTAACTAAGGAAGCAGAGTTATCTTATAATGTAGCAAGAGATATTGCTAAGGTAGTGGAAGAGAAGATAGTTAATTTAAATTTAGGTGAAATATCCACTTCTTTAATTAGAGAATTAGTCGATAATGAACTATTTGTTCGAGGATATGAGAATAAGTGGAGAAAACAAAAGGTTATTGGGATGCCTACCTATGATTTAACTCAGCTTTTTTTATCTAAAACTAAAGAAAACAGTAACATTGGTAATAATAATCCAGAAGCAATTAATCTGGCTATTGCAGAAAATACTATTAAACAATATATGTTACAGGAAGTATTTTCCCGGGAAGTGGCTAAAGCTCATTTAAAGGGCTGGATTCATATTCATGATCTAGGTTATCCTCGCATTTACTGTTCAGGACATTCTCTGGAATACTTAAAGAAGTATGGTCTAGAACTGGATAATTTAGATACCTCCTCTGCACCAGCAAGGCATATCAGAACTTTAACCGGACATTTAAATACTTTTTTAGCTTCTATGCAGGCATATTATGCTGGAGCACTGGGCATAGGTTATTTAAATATTATGTATGCACCTTTTTTGGAGAATCTATCTTTTAAGGAAGTAAAACAAGAAGCTCAATATTTAATCTTTAGTGGTTCACAAAACGCTTTTTCGCGAGGGGGGCAAAGTCTCTTTCTTGATTTTAATGTACATCTGGGGATCCCCGAATATCTTAGAGACGTTTCAGCTATTGGACCGGGAGGTAGATATACAGGTTTAAAATATGGTGATTATGAGAAGGAGTCACAATTATTTTTAAGGGCACTCTTAGAAGTCTGGAGAGAAGGAGATTGTCATGGTAAAGTATTTGCTTTTCCCAAGATGGATCTCCATATTGATGAACATTCATTCCAGGATTCGGTTCAGAATGAATTATTAAGATATGCCTGTCTGATTGCCTCTGAAAACGGTTCACCCTATTTTATTTTTGATAGAGATGACATAAGTTTAGCTGCTTGTTGTCGTTTGAAAACCAGAATCACTGACTATGAAATGATAAGACAACCTGAAAAGTTGAGGTTTGCTGGGATTCAAAACGTTACCATTAATCTACCCCAGTGTGCTTATAGGGCTGTTCGGGACAATATTAATGGAACTAAAAATAAATTTGATGCATTTCTGGAAAAGATTGACCAGGCTATTAATCTGGCCATTCAGGCACATTTACAAAAAAAGGAATTTCTAAAACTGATGATGCAGGATTCAAGTAAACCTTTATGGCAGATAGGTAAAATCGCTAAAGATGGGAAACCTTATGTAGATTTAGATAAAGGCACTTATTTAATTGGCTTGATTGGTTTAAACGAATCCATTCAGTATCTTCTCGGAGAAGAATTACATCAGAGTGAAAATACTTACCGGGCTGGATTGAAGGCTATATCTTTTATGCATTTAAAATGCCAGGAATATAGTGATAAATTTGGTTTACATTTATCATTAGAAGAATCTCCTGCGGAGAGTGCAGCCGGTAGGTTAGCTAAAGTGGATTTACAGGAATTCCCGGAAAGTAAAGATGTAGTAAAGGGTAATCCTGAAATTGATGAATGTTATTATACCAATAGCATTCATTTTGCTGCTTCTGCTCCTATTGATTTAGTGGATAGAATTATTAAACAGAGCAAATTTCATCCTCTCATAAAGAGTGGAGCAATTATACATGCTTTTGTAGGGGAGAATAAACCCTCTCCAGAGAGCATTTATAATCTGATAAAAAAAGTCTGGTATAATACTCAATGTTCTCAGCTTACCATTTCCCCGGAATTTACTATCTGTAATTCCTGCAAAAAGATCGATCGAGGCTTAACCGAAAATTGTAAGTATTGTGGGAGTGAAGAAGTATATGGTATTACCAGAATAGTGGGCTATTATAGTAAAATTAACAACTGGAATAAGAATAAAATTGGAGAATTGAAGGATAGGCACCGGGGAAATTATATTTTAACTAGCCATTTATAATAGTATAGTTTTTTATGAGATAAATCCTGAATCCTACTCTTAAGTTAAATAAAAATTTTCGCTAAGTAAGATTAACTGTTCTGGATAGAAAAATAAGCACCACACTTTAAAATAAATCGCTATTATTTTAATTTTTTAAAAGGGAAGGGAGTTATAAAGTAATGAAAGTAAAGATCTTCTGGCAGAATAATTGCCCCAGCTGTCCGACTGCTAAGAAGCTGGGAAAAGCATTAGAAGAAAAGGAGATTGAAGTACAATATTATAATGTGAACGAGGTCAATGGATTAGCGGAAGCTTGTTTTTATAATATTTTTACCACTCCCTCCATTATTATTACCAACGACTATGAAAAGGAGATTAAAATATGGAAAGGGGAGGTCCCCTTTCTGGAAGATATCTTAAAGGAAGTAAACAATGGAGAATGATTATAAAAAAGATGATCGAAACTTCTCTAATTGATTGGGAGGGCAAGATTGTTACTACTTTATATGTCCCCTTCTGTAATTTTCGTTGCCCCTACTGTTATAATTATGATTTAGTGTTAAATCCAGATATTTTTGGAGAAATTTCCGCAGAAACAATAGAGTGTTTTTTGCTGGAAAGAAAAGATTTTATTGATGGCATATGTATAAGTGGTGGCGAGCCCACTTTGCATCCAGATTTACCGGTCTATCTAAAAGAGATCAAGACCAAAGATTTTTTAATTAAGCTGGATACCAATGGGACAAATCCTGAGATGTTAGAGCAGATTTTATCTGCTGAATTGGTAGATTATATTGCCATGGATATAAAGTCTTCACTGAATCTTGGGGATTATAGCCGCGCATCAGGAGTTAAAGACAGAAGGTGGCTGGAGAGCATAAAAGAAAGTATTAATTTAATTATGAAATCTTCAGTGGATTATGAGTTTCGCACTACCGTGGTACCTACCTTACATTCGGAGGATATAATTATTGAAATTGCCAGGTATATATCCGGAGCAAGAAAATACGTTTTGCAAAAATTTTTACCTTCCGAAAGTACTTTAGAACCTTCCTACCAAAGAATACAACCATATTCCGAGGAAAAAATGTCTGAGTTATCCATTAAAGCTAAAAAATATGTGGCTAATTGTTATTATAGATAGGAAAAAGGGTATGGATAATTTAGAGCTAAGATTAGATTTATGTTCTAGATACTAGATAAATAAAAAAAGTAAATTCAAGATGGGTGGAAAAAAGTTTAAGAAGCTGAAGAAGTAATTTTTTCCAAATAATTTTTTTCTTAAACATAGTATAAGTCTTTCGATTTAGGCGAAAGATTGTTTATCAATAAACTAAGAAATAATACTTATATTCACTATGCTAATTCGGGATAGGAGAATGATCTTCATTAATCGAAAGATAAAAGAGCTGAGGGAACAAAAATTTAAAACTTCAAATCTTTTTAAAAAGGAAATTTTCATTCAAAGTTACCTGGAAGATCTTACTAAGTTCATTAAATATTTAGCTTTTAATTTCTTTAAAAAGGAATACTCATAAAAAACGGGCTAAAGAAATCTGAAAAGAATTTTCTTAGCCTATTTTATTTTATCAGAGAAAATTTTTAAATAATTTTATCCGGAACAAAATAATGATTCCGGATAATCAGCTAATGAAAATTCTTTGTGCTAAGATGAGGCAATTTGAATAAATATTTTAAATTAGAGCAATCTGAAGAAATTAAATATTTTCAATGTAAACCTTTGGAAGAAACTGGCTTAGTAATTCATGCCTTTACTACCCGTCTGGGGGGAGTAAGTAATCCCCCCTTTAACAGTCTTAATCTATCTTATCAGACGGGTGACAAAGAAGAGAGAGTCTTAGAGAATAGAAAACTAATCTCTAATGTTCTAAACATTAATTATCAATCTATAATATCTCCCCGGCAGGTTCATAGGGATAACGTATTAGTGATCAATAAGCTAAATAAAAGAAAAATGATTCCCCCCTATGACAAGATAATTATTGAGGCAGATTCTATAGTTACTAATCTTCCTGGAATACCCTTGTTATTATCTTATGCAGATTGCGTACCAGTATTGGTTTTAGACCCAGTAAAAAAAACTATTGCCTTGATCCATAGTGGAAGAAAGGGAACAGAATTAGAAATAACTTTCCAAACTATAAAGAAAATGCAAAGTATATTTGGGACAATCCCCCAAGATTGTTTAGCCGCAATTTTTCCTTCTATTGGTCCCTGTTGTTATCATTTCCAGGATTTTAATAAACTGGATAGTTTCTGGGTGAGGGAAGATAATTTTAAATATAAGGTAACGGTTATGAAGAATGATGAACTTTACCTTGATTTAAAAAGAGCAAACTATTTACAATTAATAAAAGCGGGTTTGCAGGAAGAGAAGATTTTTATTAATGAGATGTGTACTGTTGATTATCCGTTTTTTTTCTTTTCCCATCTGAGAGATAGGGGGGAAACAGGTCGGATGGGAGCTATTTTTATGATAAAATAAATTTCTTCTAATATGAGGAGGAATATATGCGTATTAAAGAACATCCAATATTAGATTTTAAGGTAGGAAGGAAGGTAAAGTTTTATCTAGATGGTAAGGAGATGGAAGGTTATGAAGGAGAACCCATCGCCTCTGCCCTGGTAGCCATGGGAATAAAGGTATTGAGTAAAAGTCTTAAATATAAACGTCCTCGAGGATTCTTTTGTGCTATAGGTAAATGTTCTTCCTGTTTAATGAAAGTCAATGGTATACCCAATGTACGTACCTGTGTTACTAAATTAGAAGAAGGAATGAAAGTAGAAACTCAAAAGGGGAAAGGAGATTTTAATTGAAAGAGACAGATATTGCAGTTATTGGAGGAGGGCCAGCAGGGCTTTCCGCTGCCCTTTGTTCAGCATCTTTGGGAGCAAAAGTTATTTTAATCGATGATGGCCTGGAATTAGGAGGACAATTAATCAAACAGACTCACAAATTCTTTGGCTCAACAGCTCAATTTGCCGGAGTTAGAGGAATAGAAATTGCCCGAAGATTGATTCAAGAGATAGAAAACTGTAAGAACATTGAACCTCTAGTTAATACCACTGTTACAGGATATTACGAAGACGGAGTTCTTACTGCTGTCCGGGGAATTAATGGTGAAGTAATGGTAAAAATTAAATCCAAAAGAATAATTGTAGCTACGGGGGCAGCAGAAAATATGTTACCTTTTTTAAATAATGATTTACCAGGAGTATATGGAGCAGGAGCCGTGCAAACTCTAATGAATGTTTACGGAGTAGTTCCTGGCGAAAGCATTTTAATGCTTGGAGCTGGGAATATCGGTTTAATTGTAAGCTACCAGCTTTTACAGGCTCAAATCAAAGTAGTTGCTATTGTAGAAGCCCTCCCCCGCATTGGAGGTTATCTGGTTCATGCTTCTAAAATCCGACGTCTGGGAGTGCCTATTTACACTTCTCATACCTTGAAAGAGGTATATGGCAAAGAAAGTGTAGAGAAAGCAGTAATTGCAGAGATTGACAAAAATTTTGTATTTATACCGGGAACAGAAAAAGAATTGGTGGTAGATACTATTTGTCTAGCCGTAGGTTTATCTCCTCTTTCCGATTTACTCTGGCAGGCTGGTTGCGAAATGAAATTTGTTTCAGAACTCGGTGGTTATGTTGCTTTGAGAGATGAGAATATGAAGACCACCAAAGATCATATCTATATCGCCGGGGATGTAGCGGGAATTGAAGAAGCTAGTAGTGCTATGTTAGAAGGGCAAATTGCTGGCTTAAATGCAGCCCTTAGTATAGGGTTAAAATGTGAAAATTACCAAAAGATGAAGGAAAAACTGAGAGAAGAGTTAGAAGCCTTGAGGGCTAATCCTCTAAGTGAGAAGATAGAAGTAGGCATAAACAAGGTATTAATAAAAGGGGGGAGGGAATGACTTATGTTAGAAAAAACAGGTATCCCCACCGAAGAAGATTTAAGGAAGGTTATTCCAGGTAAGGAAAGATTAGCTCGGGGACCGGCAGTTATAATCGAGTGTTTTCAGAAGATACCCTGTGATCCCTGTGCCATATCCTGCAAGTTGGGAGCAATAAAAACATTTGAAGATATTAATGATTTACCAGAGGTTGATTTTGATAAATGTACTGGTTGTGGAATATGCATCAGTAGCTGTCCAGGTTTAGCCATATTTGTAATTGATGAGAGTTATTCAGAAAAGGAAGCTTTAATTAAATTGCCCTATGAGATGTTACCTTTACCTCATCAGGGCGAATATGTTCAGGCTTTAGATAGAGCAGGTAAGGTGGTGGAGAAAGTCAAAGTGGTTAAGGTAGAAAGGAGAAAAAATAAAACCCATATTATTTCCATAGCAGTTCCCAAAACTATGTCTATGGTAGTTCGGAGTATAAAGGTGGAGGATAAAGAAGATGAGAGATGAAGTTATTATTTGCCGTTGTGAGGATATTACTTGGGGAGAAATCAGACAAGCTCTAGAGAAAGGTTATATTACTCTTGATGAAATTAAGAGAATTACCCGAGCAGGAATGGGTAGGTGTCAGGGTAGGACCTGTCAAAGAATATTATTAAACGAAATTGCTCGTTTCTGTAATAAAAAAGTTGAAGAATTAACAGTTTCTACTTTTCGACCTCCTACTAAACCTGTAAAATTAGGTACTTTAGCTGGTGATAAAGATGATTAAGAGCGCCGATATAGTAATTATTGGAGGAGGAGTAATAGGGACCAGTATAGCCTATAACTTAGCTAGGATGGGAGCCAGCAATATAGTCTTATTAGAAAAAAACACCTTGGCCAGTGGTTCTTCTGGTAGATGTGGAGCAGGAATAAGGCAACAATTCGGTACCGAGATGAATTGTTTATTAGCTAGAGAAAGTATTAAGATCTTTGAACACCTGAGCGAGGAACTGGATTTTGATATAGAACTCCATCAGGGAGGTTATTTAATTCTAGCTTACACAGAAAAGGAAGTAAAACAATTTCAGAAAAATGTTACCTTGCAACAATCAATGGGTATCAATTCTAGGCTTATCTCTCCGGTGGAAGCTAAAGAAATAGCTCCTCCCCTAAATACTGAAGGAGTACTAGCAGCCACCTTTTGTCCTTCCGACGGTCACGCCAATCCTTTTAAAACCAACTTTGCCTATGCAGAAGCAGCTCAGAGGCTGGGAGTGAAGATATATACTTTTAACGAAGTTAAAGAAATCGAGATAAAAAAAGGTCAGATAATAGCAGTTAATACTACCAGAGGAAAGATCTACACTTCTATAATAGTGAATGCAGCGGGAGGATATTCTGGGATTATTGGGAAAATGGCCGGTTTGGAATTACCAGTTTACTCTCAGCGGCATCAAATTTTAATTACTGAACCTATAGACCCCTTATTCCAACCGATGTTAATGTCTTTTTCTCATAATTTTTACTGCCAGCAAACTCCGCATGGTAGCATAATTATGGGGTGCGGTGATCCTGCAGAACCTATAGGAGAGAATATTGGTTCCAGCTGGCAATTTGCCCACGAAATGGCTCACAAAATTACTCAGGTAGTACCTTTACTAAAGGAAGTGAGTATGGTAAGGCAATGGGCAGGTTTATATAATATGAGTCCTGATGCGCAGCCTATTTTAGGAGAACATCCTCGATTGAAAGGATTTTATATGGCTATTGGCTTTAGCGGTCATGGTTTTATGCTGGCTCCAGTAACCAGTAAGGTTATGGCTGAGTTAATCTTACAAGGTAGAACATCTTTATCTATTGAAAAAAAATTAGATATTGGAAGGTTTGAACGAGGAGAATTGATTCTTGAACCTTCAGTGGTATAAAGGAAGGTTATTTATTTAATATACAAAAGTAACAAAGTTTCTGGAAAGAGGGTGTGGGAATTAGATTAATTAGCAGGATTAAAAAAAATTTGTAAAAAAATAAATAAAATAATCTATGATAAGATGAAAAAAAGAGGATTTTAATGTAAATAAGTAATATATTTAATTAAGTGAGGGCTACTAAGTAATCTTTAAAATGTTTTTTAAATGAATAAGTCAAAATAGCAGGAGATAAAAAATATTTTTCAGGATGAGAAGAGATTATTTATAAAAATAAGGAGGTGAAAAATAAAAAACCATAACGATTTATTTCTGTTTCTTAGTAGTGTCAATCTAATTTTGAAGATCTCTTAATTTTAAAATTAAAAAGGAGGATTAAAATGAAAACTATTAAGTATTGGATAATTATTAGTTTATTGGTTATGGCTTGGGGAATTAATTGCATGGTAGTAATGTCAGCTGATAAACCACCGGTAGTAATCGGATTGCAGGCTCCTATTACTGGCTCTGCAGCGGTAGAAGGGGAGATGACCTTGAGATCCGTAGG